>ENA-UOJJ01000332-UOJJ01000332.1-human-gut-metagenome-genome-assembly--contig:-CS66-NODE-332-length-84376-cov-107.879437_pt1 | contig 84376 bp, 66 predicted proteins | sample MGYA00242343_ERZ723890 | MGnify/ENA metagenome assembly ERZ723890
ATTTAAGGGGCTGGAAAGCCCGTAAAATAAGGAAAGTTCAAGAAATCTCTCCACAAATTCCGATTTGTTAATTTGTTTTATTATAGCACATATAAGCTCATTCACAATAAAAAAGAGCAACCGAATTTTCTCGATTACTCTCTGTTCATTACTTTTCATCAACAACCTGGAAGATATAGAACTTCAGATAATAGCTTTCATCCGCCGCCCAGAGTATAGGATGGTCCGGTGACTGGGTTCTGAATTCCACCTGTCTGAGCCTCTTATGTGCGCTTCTTGCAGCTTCTCCGATTGTCTTGGTAAACAATTCCTGTGTCATAAAATGTGAACATGAACAGGTAGCAAGGTAACCGCCGTCTTTAACAAGCTTCATGCCTTTAATATTAATCTCCCTGTATCCTTTGGTGGCATTTTTTACGGAATTACGGGATTTGGTAAATGCGGGAGGGTCAAGAATAACTACATCATACTGCTCACCTTTTTCCACCAGTTCAGGAAGAAGTTCAAATACATCCCTGCATATAAATTCTGTTTTATCCTGAACATTGTTAAGAATGGCATTTTCTTTTGCCTGCTCAACTCCAAGCTCCGATGCATCCACACCGAGGACGCTTTCGGCTCCTGATGTAGCCGCATTAAGTGCAAAAGAACCTGTATGTGTAAAGCAGTCAAGCACTTTGGCACCTTTACACAATCTTCCCACTGCAACCCTGTTATATTTCTGGTCAAGGAAAAAGCCTGTTTTTTGTCCATCAGCCACATTAACCATATATTTTACGCCATTTTCAACAATCTCCACTTTGGTATCAAATGGTTCCCCGATAAAACCTTTAACCCTTTCCATGCCTTCATTAAGTCTTACCTTGGCATCACTTCTCTCATACACACCACGGATATTCATACCGTGGCTTGCAAGCTCTTCTTTCAGACATTCGATAATATCCGCCTTAAGCCTGTCAATTCCGAGGGCAAGGGATTCGACTACAAGGATATCCGAAAATTTATCAATAACGATTCCCGGAAGATAGTCCGCTTCACCGAAGATAAGACGGCAGGATGAAGTATCCACCGTGTCAAGTCTGTATTTTACGGCATCTTTTACTCTCTTTTTTATAAATTCACGGTCTATGTTTACGTCCTTATGACGGGTAAGGATTCTTATTGTTATTTTTGAATTGGTATTGATAAAACCTCGTCCCAGATAATATCCGTCAAAATCCAGTACATCGATAATATCTCCGTTTTCAAATTTTCCCTCTATTCTGTCGATTTCATTATCGTAAAACCACATTCCGCCGGACTTAAATGAACGGCCTTCGCCTTTTTTAATATATACATCTGCCATAATTTTTAACCTTTCTTTTTTTACAAAATCAGGATTTCCACACAAGTATAAAAAAAATATAATCAGCAACAATATAACCATGATTAAAAAATATATGATGTGCGGCCTGACCGGATGGTGTATGGAAGTGTTCTGGACCGGTCTTGGTTCTGCCATAAAAAAAGACAAGAAACTTACCAGCAACACTTCTATATGGATGTTTCCGATTTATGCGACGGCAATCATCATTGAGCCAATCGGTACAAGAATGAAAAACAGGCATTGCGCCGTGATGCAACGTGGTTTTGTATATGCAATGTGTATTTTCATTACCGAATTTCTGACAGGAAGTCTGTTGAAAAAAAATGGTTGCTGTCCATGGGACTATTCAAAAGCCAAACTTAATATCAAAGGCGTTATAAGACTTGATTACTTTCCTGTATGGTTTATCGCCGGACTTTTTTACGAAAACATTCTCTGTAAAGATGAAAAAAAGTAAGGACAAGGGCTTAAAAAGCCCTGCCTTACTGAATTTACATATCGGATTAATAGAGTGGATTAGAGTCTGTTAATGCTTTAACAATAGCCATTGCCTCTGCTTTCTTAACATCATCATCCGTTACTGCAAGAGCGATTGCTTCAGCAACTTTATCCATATCCTCTGTATTAAAGCCTCTTGTAGTTACTGCTGCTGTACCAAGTCTGATACCGCTTGTTGTAAATGGCTTTTCAGGATCATTTGGAATTGCATTCTTATTACATGTAATATTAACTGTATCAAGAAGTTTTTCTGTTGCTTTACCTGTAACACCCTTGCTTCTTAAATCTACAAGCATAAGGTGGTTATCCGTTCCGCCTGATACAAGATTAAAGCCTCTGTTTAAAAGACCGTCTGCAAGTGCCTTGGCATTGTCTATAATGTTTTTGGCATAAGTCTTAAATTCAGGTTCAAGAGCTTCTTTAAAGCATATTGCCTTACCTGCAATTACATGCATTAAAGGACCGCCCTGGATTCCCGGGAAAATTGCTTTATTAAAGTTATACTTGTCTGCTGCTTCCTGATTACAGAGAATCATACCGCCTCTTGGTCCTCTGAGCGTCTTGTGTGTTGTTGTTGTAACAACATCTGCATAAGGAATTGGGCTCATATGCTGTCCGCCTGCAACAAGACCTGCAATATGTGCCATATCTACCATAAGAACAGCTCCGACTTCATCGGCTATTTCCCTGAATTTCTTGAAATCTATTGTTCTTGCATAAGCACTTGCTCCGGCAAGAATCATCTTAGGTCTGCATTCTTTGGCAATTCTTAATACCTCATCATAATCAATGAAGCCCTCGTCATTAACGCCGTAAGGCACGCAGTTAAAATATTTTCCTGACATATTTACAGGTGAACCATGTGATAAATGTCCGCCGTGTGCAAGGCTCATTCCCATGTATGTGTCACCGGGATTGAGGATGGCAAAGAATACTGCCATATTAGCCTGTGCTCCTGAATGAGGCTGTACGTTTACATAATCACATCCGAAAAGCTTCTTCGCTCTTTCAATAGCAAGGTTCTCAACAATATCAACATACTGGCATCCGCCGTAGTATCTTTTTCCGGGATAACCTTCGGCATATTTGTTGGTAAGCCAGCTTCCCATTGCTGCCATTACAGCCTTGCTGACAAAATTTTCTGATGCAATAAGCTCTATATGGTCATTCTGTCTTCCCACTTCAAGCTTAATAGCCTCGGCAACTTCAGGATCAAATTCTTTTACTTCATCAAATGAATACATTAATACAGTCCTCCTACTCTTCTCTTTCTTTTACAATAGCGATGTGAACATCATCAAGCTGCTTCTGGTCTACAGTGGCAGGTGCTCCCATCATAACATCCATTGCGTTTTTGTTCATTGGGAAAGGAATTATCTCTCTTATGCTTTCCTCTCCGCAGATAAGCATTATCATACGGTCAACTCCCGGAGCTATTCCTGCATGTGGTGGTGCTCCATAGCAGAACGCATTATACATTGCAGGGAATTTGGCTTTAACATCATCTTCACCAAGTCCTACTAATCTGAATGCTTCTATCATTATCTCAGGGTCATGGTTTCTTACCGCACCTGATGATAATTCGACGCCATTACATACAAGATCATACTGGTATGCAAGTATATCAAGAGGTTCTTTGTTCTTAAGTGCATCCATTCCGCCCTGTGGCATAGAGAAAGGATTATGACAGAACTCAAGTTCTCCCGATTCTTCACCTATTTCATACATAGGGAAATCAACAATCCAACAGAATTCGTATGTATTCTGTTTCATATGTTTTTCACTGGCTGCACCGAGAAGTCTTCTGAGTACACCGGCTGTTTTCTGTGCGACAAGTTTCTTTCCGGCTGTAAGTCCTACAAAGTCTCCCGGCTTAAGACCGAGTGTGTTTATTACCTGTTCTTTGATGTTCTGAAGGAACTTAGCGATTCCGCCTGTAATTTCTCCATTCTCATCTACTTTGAACCAATATGCCTTATTGGCTGTGGCAACTTCCACATCCGCACATATTGCATCTATCTGCTTTCTTGTTGCAGTAAATCCGTCAACAACAATTGCCTTTACTGTCTGTCCTTCAAAAGGTCCGAATCCGCATCCTGAAAGAAGTTCTGTAGCATCGGTTAATACAAGGTCAATTCTTAAGTCAGGCTTATCTGTTCCGTATTTATCCATAGATTCAAGATAAGGTATTCTCACAAAAGGAGCCTTTGATGCATTGGAATATACACCGTATTTTGCAAATACAGGAGGAAGAACCTCTTCAATTACCGAAAATACATCTTCCTGTGATGCAAATGCCATTTCCATATCAAGCTGGTAAAATTCTCCCGGTGAACGGTCAGCTCTCGCATCCTCATCCCTGAAGCAAGGTGCTATCTGGAAATATCTGTCAAAGCCTGATGCCATAAGTATCTGCTTGAACTGCTGTGGAGCCTGTGGGAGTGCATAAAACTTACCCGGATGATTTCTTGCAGGTACAAGATAATCCCTTGCTCCTTCAGGTGATGAACATGTAAGGATTGGTGTTGTTATTTCCATAAATCCAAGTGAGTTCATCTTGTTACGGAGTTCGGCAACTATTTTGCTTCTTAAAATAATATTGCCCTTAACCGCAGGATTTCTTAAATCAAGATAGCGGTATTTAAGTCTTGTATTCTCATCCGCATCCTTAGACTGGTTAATCTCAAACGGTAGTGCATTGTAACGGCACTTACCGAGAACCTCAATCTTAGATGGAACAACCTCAATCTCACCTGTAGGAAGTTCTGCATTCTTGCTTGAACGTTCTCTTACAACACCTGTTACCTGAATTGTAGATTCCTTATTGATAGAATCTATAACCGACATCATATCTTCTGTCTCGATAACAACCTGTGTTGTTCCGTAAAAGTCCCTTAAAATCAGGAAACCTAAGTTCTTACTTACCTTTCTAATATTCTCATACCAACCAACAACTGTTACGTCCTTACCGGCATCGGCAAGGCGGAGTTCTCCACAGTTGTGTGTTCTAGACTGTACCATAGATAGTTCCTCTCTTTATTTTACTATTGGATTTTTGTAAAATTCCTTAAATTCCTTGTACCCCTGTTCAATGAGGTTGTCCTTCTGGAATTTTTTATTTTTATTCATTCTTACAACAAGCACCTTGATTCCTTCTTCCCGAAGTTTCTGTGCTTCTTTGATAATATTACATAACATCTCTGATTGTATACCTTTTTCTACAAGAAAAGCAATACTATTTCCCTGATTTGGTATCTCAAAATTATTATCCATAAGAATAGTAATTATTCTTTCAAAACCAATTGAAAATCCGCAGGCCGGTGTCTCCTGTCCGGTAAATTTGCCCACCATCTTATCGTAACGTCCGCCACCGCCAACGCTGCTTCCGAATTCAGGAACTTCAATTTCAAAAATTGTTCCCGTGTAGTAAGACATTCCTCTTACAAGCGTAGGGTCAAATACTATATCAAAATCACAGTTCTTTGTTCCGTTGACGCTCTCAATAATCTCAAGAAGATTGTCTTTAGCCTCATCAGGAAGAAATTCAGCGATTGTATCCGCAAGATATAAAAGGCCGTTATCGGCTTTTTCAATTCCGTCAAAAAGACTTACATACTTCTCTACCGAAGCCGCATCATAGCCGTTGGCAATAAGATCTTCCTTAACGCCTTCAATTCCGATTTTGTCCATTTTATCAAGAATAATAAAAACATTATCGTAAGATTCTTCTGCAAATCCGCTGTATGCAGCCATTGCCTTAAGTATTCTTCTGTCATTTATTTTAATCTTGAAATTCTTAAAACCAATCCTGCCAAGCGTTGTGGTGGTTGCAAGAATCAGTTCTATCTCCGCAAGGTTGGTTGGTTCACCGAGTATATCTATATCACACTGGTAAAACTGTCTGAATCTGCCTTTCTGAGGTCTGTCTGCTCTCCATACGCTTCCTATCTGAAGTGCTTTAAAAGGTGATGGCAGGGATGCCTGGTTATTGGCGTAAAATCTTACAAGGGGTACCGTAAGGTCATATCTTAATCCTCCATCCACAAGGTCTGCCTCTGATGAAGCACTTTCAAGATTAAGTTTTTCTCCTCTTTTCATAATTTTGAAAATAAGTTTTTCATTTTCACCGCCCTGTTTACTTGAAAGGTTGGCAATATTTTCAACTGCCGGTGTTTCAATGGACGTAAAACCGAACTTTGAATATGTTTCTTTAATTATTCCGATAAGATAATCTCTTATCTGCATTTCCTTTGGCAGAATATCTTTCATACCTGTCATAGGTTTTTTAATCAGTGCCATTATTATATCCTCACTTTTTCATAATCTCTCTTGTTGTAAAATTAATCATCAGCCTGCTGTTCTTAATTTTCTCTATGGTTGAAGGCTCATGAATCAGACGTTGGAAAGCTAAAAAAACTTCCATATCATAGCAGTCTATCTCATCTATTATTATCTGCATCGCTGTTTCGATGTCAAATGCCCTTCGATACGGTCTGTCTGAAATCAGGGCGGTAAAAGTATCCGCAACACGCATCACTCTCGCACCAAACGGTATATCTTCGCCTTTTCTGTTTTCAGGATAACCGGTTCCGTCATAGTTCTCATGATGATACAAAACAGAATCAAGAACAAGATCCGAAAAATCATACTTTTTAAGTATATCATAACTTAACTTGGAATGCATTCTCATATATTCCGTTCCATCATCATTTTTATGGTCATCATCCTCGTTTCTGCCGTAAAGATACCTTGATAGTTTAAGTTTGCCTATATCATGGACAAGTCCGGCAAGTGCCAGTTCATAACAAATGCTCTCGTCATAGCCCATCTCTTTGGCAAGAAGATATGTAAGATTGCTTACACACACTCCATGATTGATATTATCTTCAAAATCCGATAGAAGTGTTGCCTGAACCGGATTGGCTTTTGCTCTAATTCTCATTAAAAAAACTTCGCTTTCTTTCTATCATTTCATCTACACGTTCTATGTAATTAGATACATCTTTTACATTTTCTATACGTTCAACTCTGTTTTCATCCGGAAAAACTATTTTCGACTGTGCTCCCGCGCCAGCCGCATATATGGACTGTTTCTCTTCCATTATCAGGATATTATATACACCTTTTTTACCTTCTTTTGCATATCCAACATTTTCAAAATTACCTGCCATATTTTTCTGACGGTAAAGGTAATAGGGTGTCATACCCATCATATCGGCATATTCCTTTGTCATGGTGATTATTTCGTCCGTATTATCTATTCTGTAGTCTGCGTATGCTTCTTTCATATAGTTAAGCCTTGCGGCTCTTTTTATCGCCAGTGAATGAACCGTAAGATTGTCCGGGGATAATTTCATTATCTGTTCAAGGGTATTTCTCACATCTTCCTTATCTTCTCCCGGAAGTCCCACAATCATATCCATGTTAATGTTATTAAAACCACAGTCTCTCGCCATCTTAAACGTATCACATATCTGTTCTACGGTATGTCTTCTTCCTATCAGATCAAGGGTCTTCTGATTCATGGTCTGCGGATTGATTGAAATTCTTCCTATTCCGTGTTTTTTGATAACCTCAAGTTTATCACGGTCAATACTGTCCGGTCTGCCTGCTTCAACGGTAAATTCTTTAAGGTTGCTGTAATCAAAACAGCTTTCAAGGAAACCACAAAGTCTTTCAAACTGATATGGTAAAAGTGTGGTGGGAGTTCCGCCGCCTATATATATGCTGTCAGGTTTTCTTCCTCTAAGATGTTCCGACAGATATTTAAGTTCTTTAAAAAGTGCATCAAGATAGCTGTCTACTTTGTCCTTCCACATGCTTATGGGATAGGAGGTAAAAGAACAGTAAAGACAGGTAGTAGGACAGAACGGAATACCTATATACAGACTGTATCCATTCTTATAATTGAGTGTCTTTAACAGTTCATTTTCGTTTGCAGCAACCTCAAGGCTGAGTAAAGATTTCTTTTCATTAACAAGATATTCTTCTTCAAGATGTCTGATTATTGTCTTATCATCAACACCTTCTTCAACCATGGCAAGTGGTATCTTAACAGGACGTATTCCCGTAAGAGTTCCCCATGGCAGGGACTTGCCCGTAAGAGAGGAATATATTCCGTAAAGTTCTCTTTTCAGTCTGTTTCTGGTTCTTTTCTTATCCTCATATACATCATATTCAAAAGAAGCCCCGGTTATATCTGCACCTGTAACGCTTCCCTTTACCTTTTTGCCATCAACAAATACTGCTATGGAAAGTTCGGGATTATCGCAATTTTCCGTCGTAATTTTTGTATCGGGATAAAATGCCTGTGTCATGACCCTGACATCATTTTCATAATCTTTTGTATTAATACTAAAAAAAATCATTTTATATCCTATCTTACAAAAGGGTTATATTTTTTCTCATGCCCTATAGTGGTTGCTTCCGAATGTCCCGGATATACCTTGACATCATCGGGAAGAGTATATAATTTCTCTTTAATTGAAGCGATAAGGGCAAATGTACTTCCTCCCTTGAAATCACTTCTTCCGACTGATTCGCAAAACAGTGTATCTCCCGAAAAGAGCACACCTTCATCCATAAAATAATAGCACATTCCGCCTATTGTATGTCCCGGAACTTCAAATGCCTTAATTCTGAAACCACCGGCTTCAAATTCTTCTCCGTCCTTAAGGTACACATCTGCACTGAAGGTTCTGCCCTCACCCATAAAGCCTGATGTAAGATTGGCCTCCGGGTCTTCTAATACAGCCTTTTCCGTATTTCCTATATATGCTTTTACATTGAAACGTTCCCTTACTTCATCAAGGGCAAGCACATGATCAAAATGTCCGTGGGTAATAAGAATACCTTCAACGTTTATCTGTAATCTGGCAACACGTTCAATAATTCTGACAGGGTCTCCGGCCGGATCAATAATAAGGCCTCTTTTAGTCTCGTCATCATATACATAATAGGTATTGGTAGCACACATTCCTATTATATTATGTTCAATTTTTATCATACACTAACCTCTCGTTCTCTCAATATCCAGAACTCCTTCAACATTTCTTAATTTATCAAAAAGTTCCCTGAGTGCATCCACGCCGCTTATTTCAAAACTAAGTTCAAGTGTTGCCGTTCCTGTCTTGCTTGTACGGCAATTCATGGTCTTAACATCAATCTTTCTCTCTGTAAGTATCTTTGAAATGTCTACAATAAGGCCTGTTCTGTTATTTGCATATATTTTAATATCTGTTGTATATCTTTCTTCTGAATTTTCATAATCAAGTTTCTGCCATTCAGCGTCAATAAGTCTTGATTTATCAAGTTCCGACATGTTAATTACGTTAATACAATCCGTGGTATGGATTGATATTCCTCTTCCTCTTGTTACAAAACCTACGATTTCATCACCCGGAACAGGATTGCAGCATTTTGAAAACCTGACTGCCACATCATGTATGCCCTTAACAATAATTCCGGTCTTAGATGGCTTACCGTCATCCTTCTGTTTTATGGTACTTTCGGAGTTGTCTGCAAGAATATCCGCATCGGTAATTTCTTCCCTATGCTTCTTATCGTATTCTTCCTGAAGTTTACCAACAACCTGGCCTTCCTTAAGTCCGCCGTGTCCTACAGCGGCAAGTACGGAATCCCAATCCCTGAATCCATACTTTGTCATAGTCTTTTCTATGAATTCAGGCTTAAGAAGATCTGATAAAACAATGTTTTTTGTCTTACAGTAATTATGGATAAGGTCTTTTCCTTTTAAAATATTATCTTCTTTAAGTTCAGCCTTGAACCATGAATTAATTTTGTTCTTAGCCTGCGGGCTTTTTACTATTTTAAGCCAGTCACGGCTTGGTCCTTTAGAATTCTGGGACGTAATAACTTCGATTCTGTCACCGTTTTTTATCTTGTAATCAATAGGTACCAGCTTGCCGTTTACTTTGGCCCCCACCATTTTATTACCTACAGCCGAATGTATGCTGTATGCAAAATCAATAGGAGTGGAGCCTGCCGGCAGGTTCTTGACATCTCCCTGTGGAGTAAAACAATACACACTGTCCGAGAATAAATCAAGGTCGCTCTTTATTATGCTTAAAAATTCCTTGTTATCGGACATATCCCTCTGCCATTCAAGAATCTGTCTTAACCATGTAAGCTTTGCTTCCTCGCTGTCATCACCCTTCGTACCGTCAATATTCTCTTTATATTTCCAATGGGCTGCGATACCATATTCAGCGGTTCTGTGCATCTCGTAAGTACGGATCTGTATCTCAAACGGCTGTCCTGTCTGGGATATAAGCGTTGTATGCAAAGACTGGTACATATTTGGCTTAGGCATAGCAATATAATCCTTAAATCGTCCCGGTATAGGCTTATACATCTCATGGATAAGTCCTAACACCGCATAACAGTCTTTGATTGTATCAACAATAATTCTTACCGCAAAAAGGTCGTATATCTGGTCAAGAGTCTTGTCCTGATTAACCATTTTCTTATATATGCTGAAAAAATGTTTTACTCTTCCGTCTATGGTGTAATTTATTCCGGTTGTAGAGAGTTTTTCCTTGACTTCTGCCACAATTTCTTTTACAAAATTCTCCCTTGCCTCTTTACCAAGAGTAAGGTCATGCTCCAGTTTATGGTACACATCAGGCTGGAGGTACATAAGTGATAAATCATCAAGTTCTACTTTAATCTTGGAAATACCGAGTCTCTGTGCTATAGGAGAGTATATTTCCATGGTTTCTCTTGATTTTTCTATCTGTTTCTCAGGCTTCTGGTACTGCATCGTCCTCATATTATGAAGTCTGTCGGCAAGTTTTATAAGGATTACTCGTATATCCTTTGCCATGGCAAGAAACATTTTTCTTAAATTCTCTGCCTGGATTTCTATCTTATCATGCTCATAGTTTAACTGGGTTAATTTGGTAACTCCATCTACAAGAAGTGCAACTTCTTCGCCGAATTCACGGCTTATATCTTCATAAGTTACTTCTGTATCTTCTATAACATCATGAAGTATTCCTGCTATAATTGTCTCTTTATCAAGTTCAAGCTGTGCAAGTATGATAGCCACACAAAGAGGATGGATTATATATGGTTCTCCCGATTTACGTTTCTGACCGCTGTGAGCTTTATCCGCAACCTTGTATGCCTTTTCGATAAGGCTTAAATCAGTGGATGGGTGATAATCAAGAATACTTTTTTTCAATATCTCAAACAATTCCGAAGGAACATTGGTCTGAGGTGGTGTTAATGGTCTTTCTTCAATTTTTCTTCTCTGTCTGTATTCTTCCTCAGGCATATAAGTACCTCCTGTTCTATTATATGATGCCCGTATTAAAGCAGTAACATGTCCGCCGAAATTATTTTCCCGGATATATTATAACCGAATCAACATCATATCCGGCAAGTTTTTTACGTCCTTCAAGTCCTGCAAGTTCCATAAGGAAAATAACTTTCACTACTTTTCCTCCAAGTTCTTCAACAAGCTTTATTATTGCTTCTGTTGTTCCCCCTGTTGCAATAAGGTCATCAACTATGACAACCTTCTGTCCGGGCTTAATGGCATCCTTATGCATCTCTATTGTTGCTGTGCCATATTCAAGGTCATAAGTTGCCTCTACAGTCTCACATGGAAGCTTTCCTTTTTTTCTTACAGGTACAAACGCCTTATGGTTAACATAAGCGATAGGTGTTCCGAAAATAAAACCTCTGGATTCAGGTCCTACCACCACATCATAATCAACATCTTTAACAAGGTCGTTAAGACCGTTAATTGCGAGCTGTAATCCTTCAGGGTCCTGCATTACGCTGGTTACATCACGAAACATAATTCCCTTCTCAGGAAAATCAGGAATTGTTCTTACATAATCTTCAACTTTTTTCATTATCTGTGCCTCCATGTTAAATATCTTCTTCTATTCTATACCCTGTAATGCAAATCTGCAATTTTTTATTTCCACGAAATTCATTAATTTCAGGATAATATGTACAGGAAATTTTTTTATTATTAATAAATGCCTCGTTAAGTCCGTCACAATTATTAAAACACATCGCAAAAATGGACATTCCGTTATTTTTTTTTAGCTCCATTTTAGCAAATTTTCCATCCCTTCCAATCCGCATAAATGAAACAATTATAAGATTCTTGTCTGCAAATACAGGCTTTTCGTTGCCCTTGCCGTAAGGTTCAAGCAACGAAAGTTCGTTAATAATATCTTCGTTTATGTATTCAAGCGGCATAGGAACATCTATCCATACTTTTTCCGTAAGGTCATCCTTTGTAAGATTACTGTGCTCATTGAGATATTTCCTCAATTCTTCGATATTATCTTCTTTAAGTGACATTCCTGCCGCAAGGGGATGTCCTCCGAATTTGGTGAGGAGATGACTGCATTCACATAATTTTTCAAAAATATTATAGCTTTCTATCGATCTTGCCGAGCCTTTTACTCCATCTTCTCCTTTGGTCAGTACAATAACCGGCTTGTAATATTTTTCTCTTATTCTTCCGGCAACAATTCCTGCTATGCTTTCATGACAGTCAGGTAAATATATTACAAGAACGGTATCATCTGTGTAATTCTCATCAACAATTTTTTCTGCCAGTATTACTGCCGCTGCTGTCAGTGATTTACGTTCTTCATTTAAGGATACAAGGTCGCCTGCAAGTCTTTCTGCTTCATATTTGTCCTTTGAAAGAAGCATTTTCAACGCTCTTTTTGCCGTATCAAGTCTTCCGCTGGCATTAAGACATGGTCCTATTATGAATCCTATATGATATGCACATATTTCTTTATCATCAAGTCCATTAATTACCGTAAGGGCTCTCAGTCCATAATTGTCTGTCTCTTTGAACTGTTTAAGTCCTTCTTTTACGAATATCCTGTTCTCATCCTTTAAGTCAACTACGTCGCCAACGGTTGCTATTCCCGCAAAAACAAGGAATTCCCTTTCTTTTCCTTCGTTGCCTGTGCGTTTGAAAAGTTCCTGCATAAGCTTATATGCCACGCCTGCCCCGCAGAGAAAACTGCAAGGATAACTGCAGTCTGACTGTTTCGGATTCACTATGGCATCCGCCTCCGGAAGAATATATGTCTTCTTACCATCGATTTCTTCATATCTTATATCATGGTGGTCAGTTACAATAACGGTAAATCCAAGTGATCTGGCATATCTTACCTGTTCTGTGGCAGCTATGCCGTTATCACATGTGAGGATTACTTCCCTGCCGTCATCATACGCCTGTTTAATAAGGTTCTCGTTAATTCCATAACCATCTTTTATTCTGTCCGGAACTTCATAATCCACATCTGCACCTAAAAATAAAAGTCCCTTAAACAAGATATAGATGGAACAAATTCCATCTATATCATAATCACCTATTATGCGAATTTTTCGCTTGTTTTTTATAGTGTCAAGAAGGATATCCACAGCTTTTCCCATATCTTTCATAAGCATAGGGTCATACATGGAATCAACATTGCCGTTAAGATAGCTGTCCATAGCTGCATCGCCTTCTATATCCCGGTTGCGGATTACTCTTGCTATTACCTGATCTATTCCATATTTTTTACCTATGGCACTAAAATCAGCTTTTTTTGAATAAATTCGCCATTCCTGCATTTATTTATTTTCCTTCTTAAGAGCTCTCTTATACGAAGATTTCTTCATCATAAACCATAATGCGCCTGTTATACATACAGATGAGTAACCACCTGCAAGTATACCTACCATAATTGGTGCAGCAAATTCTCTTATTGATGATACGCCTAAAATGTAAAGCATCAATACCATAATAAATGTCGTAAGCGATGTATTAATACTTCTCGAAAGTGTTGATGTAATACTGCTGTTTACAACCTCTGATAATGTTGACTTTGTCATAATCTTCATATTCTCACGGATACGGTCAAAGATAACAATTGTTGCGTTGATTGAATAACCTACAATCGTAAGCATACATGCTATAAATGTATTTCCAACCGGTATTCTTGAAATTATATAGAATGTAATAACAATTAATACATCGTGAATTAATGCAATAATTGCACTTGTTGCAAATTTTACATCCCTGAATCTTATCCAGATATAAATAAGCATACATATTGTTGCCACAATAACGGCTATAATCGCATCTCTTCTCATCTCTGAGCTTATTGTTGCTGAAATCTTTTCTGAACTTAATTTGTCAGGATTGGTTACATCCACATTATATTTATCTTTTAATAAGCTGTAGAATGAATTCTGCTGTTTTTCTGTGAGCCATTTAGTCTTAAATATTACCTGATTGGTTCCTTTTACAGCCTGCTGCTGTACCGTCGAAAGACCTGTTGCCTTCTTAATTTCCGGAATTATCTCTTTTTCTACTTCATCAAGTGTATATTCTTTATCAAAATTTACAGTTGTTGATGTTCCGCCTGAAAACTCAAGGTCAAGATTAAAGCTTCCGTTACCCTTTACTCCGTTAATTGCCGCAAAAGCAACACCCGTTGCAATAACAAGAGCTGAAATTGATATAAAAATCTTTCTCTTTGATACAAAGTTGACACTTGCTCTTTCCTTGTGGATTCCGTACATTTTTTCCTTATTACATCCAAGATGATAAAGAAGAAGTAATACCCACCTTGCCACAACAAGGGATGTAAACATTGAAAGTGCTATACCGATACCAAGTGTTAATGCAAATCCCTTAACTGGGCCGGAACCGATTATTCCAAGTACAATTGCTGCAATAAGTGTTGTAACGTTACCATCAATGATTGCAGAAAGTGCTTTTTTAAAACCTGTTGCAATTGCTGACCTTACAGATACGCCTCTTGCCAGTTCCTCACTTATTCGGGCATTAATGATTACGTTGGCATCCACCGCCATACCTATACCAAGAATAATACCTGCTATACCAGGTAATGTTAATGTAAAGTTAAATACATTAAGGATAAGAAGCATACCTGCTGTATAAGCAATTAATGCAAAGTTAGCTGCAAGGCCAGGGATCTTATAGTAAGCTATCATAAATATGAAAAGCAATACAAAACCGATTATACCGGCTTTAACACTTGTGCTTATTGCTTCCTGTCCAAGTGTAGCACCAACAACCTGTGATGATACTTCTTCAAGTTCTACAGGAAGGGCACCGATACGGATTGCAGAAGCAAGATTCTTTGCTTCCTCAATATCTGCCATTCCTTCAATTACACCTTCACCATCGGTAATTGCGCTGTTAACTTTAGGAACGCTGATGAATTCTCCGTCATAATACACACCTATTGACCACTTCTTAGAAGCAGCCTTTGTTGTAGCTTCCTTAAACTTAGCAGCACCCTCTTCAGTAAGTGCAAAACTTACTACGGCCTGTTTGCTTCCTGATGAATTCTGCTGGTATACACCCTGTGCATCCTTTATATCCTCACCCGTAAGGATAATTGTTCCGTCTGCTTTGATTTCATCAAGGGTCTTGTTAAGTTTTGTAACAAGTGCAAGATTACCTGATGCATCAACCGCATACTGTGATGTATAGTTGGCTGTTTTGTCGTCTGATGCGTACTGGTTAATAAAATATAACGCACCGGGCTTACCAAGTTCTTCAAGAATAGCCTGGGCATCATCGGCACCCGGAATCTCTATTGTAACTCTGTTACTTCCTTCCTTGTATACCTGTGCTCCGTCATATTCCTCTACTCTTTTAACCATCTTGTATACTACGTCGTTCATATCCTGTGAAGTTACTTCTCCCACAGCCTGATATGTAACACTTACACCACCATTAAGATCAAGTCCTAAAGTGATATTTCTGGCACTGCCCTTATGTCCGTTGCCGAATCCACACAACACTGTGTATCCGGCGAGTACAAATGCACCGAGCAATGCTACTGTTGCAACTATTTTCTGCCAAATTTTCATTTTGTCTTTTACCGTTTACGGCTATATTACATTGGGTGAGCCGTTTACGGTTTGCCTCCTTATATTTTTTCACCCTTAATTAACAATGCACTTCTATATTACCGTAATCTGCTGCCTCAACGCCTTCATCCGCAAGTGCACATTTAATCATAACTGCACATTCAACTCTCTTACGCTGAAGCTTACATCCAATATCATACGGATTATTTATATCGTGATTGAAATTATACGCATTAGCTGCGCAGCCGCCACTGCAGTAGAACTTACAGAAGCAGTCCTTGCATTTATCCTTTGAATAAACATTGCTTTCATTAAACATATGGCGTATGTCAGGAGTCTTGATTCCTTCATATACATTACCCATAATAAACTCTTCATGGCCTACAAACTGATGGCATGGGTAAAAATCACCCCATGGTGTCACGGCAAGATATTCAGTACCGCAGCCGCAGCCTGATAATCTCTTATATACACACGGACCACCTGTTAAATCCACCATGAAGTGGAAGAAATTAAATCCTCTGCCTTCCTTCTCGCGCTTAATCATCTCAACCGCAAGCTTATCATATTCTTCATATATCTTAGGAAGATCTTCTTCCCTTAATGCATAGTCTTCGCTTTCATCAGCAACTACAGGTTCAACCGATATCTGCTTATATCCTAAATCAGCAAGGCTTAATACATCTTTGGAAAAATCAAGATTATTATGTGTAAAGGTACCTCTTACATAATAATTCATCTGATTCCTTGAATCGGCAATCTTCTTGAACTTAGGCATTATAAGGTCATAACTTCCCTGACCGTTTCTGAAAGGTCTCATCATATCGTGGACTTCCTTACGTCCGTCCACACTGAGTACTACATTGCCGCATTCTTTATTTACAAATTCCTGTACTTCATCATTAAGAAGTACACCGTTGGTTGTCATTGTAAATCTGAAAAGCTTATCATGCTCTTTCTCAAGCTGTCTTCCGTATTCAACAATTTCTTTAACAACACCGAAATTCATAAGAGGCTCTCCGCCAAAGAAATCCACTTCAAGGTTGCGTCTTTTGCCTGAATTGGCAACAAGGAAATCCAGTGCTTTCTTTCCGACTTCCGCTGACATTAAAGCCCTTCTTCCATGATATTCGCCTTCTTCCGCAAAACAATACTTGCATGCAAGGTTACAATCATGGGCTATATGTAAACACATAGCTTTAACGATTCCTGACTGTTCTTTTTCCTTTGTAAACTTATCTATATAATCTTCGTAAATATCTTCTGTAAAAAGAGCTTCTTCTCTCTTAAGTTCTTCTATTTCCGCACAGGCTTCCAGAATATCTTCTTCCTTATATCTGTCACCCAGCTTCTTAACTATTTCCTCTGTATCATTATCTTCATAAAGAGGAATTATATCATATACAATATCGTCTACAACATGTACAGAGCCACTGTTGACATCCAATACAATATTGTATCCGTTGTTCTTATACTGATGGATCACTTTCTCCTCCTACGCAAAACAAGAGAGTGTACGGGTGTCCTGATGATGCTGACACTCCAGAAAAACACTCTCTCATCATTGCTAATTATTAAGTTCTTACTTATTCTCGCAGCTCTGGTTACCAACTGTGCAAGAAGTCTTACATGCTGACTGGCATGATGTCTGACATTCTCCACATCCGCCCTTCTTAGCTGTCTCCTTAAGATTCTTAGTATTAATTGTCTTAATGTGCTTCATGACGAGCCTCCTTTTATTTCATAAAAACTAGTTAGATTATATCATATATTATAATGGAAATAAAGTATTTTTTTATTTCTCCAGCTCAATTTCCCTGCCAATAACTACTGCCTTGGAATCTGCGCCATGACCGACTTCATCCGTTACTGCTATAGCAAGTTCCTTATCATCGCATACATCTGTAAGAATTTCTGCGGCAGTTGTAATTCCTTCCTGTGCAAGTTCCGTAAATGTTCCGAGTAAAACTCCATTTACTTCATTGAATACGCCCATCTGCTTCAACTGGGTAAAATAAGAACGTATTCTGTTTTCTCTGCCGCTGTTACTCTCCAGGAATAACACTTTATGTCTGAACGACGGCATGTATGATGTTCCCGCTAATTTTAAAAAGCAGCGGATATTTCCTCCGATAAGTACGCCCTTCATTTCTTCGCCGCGTACAAATTCGTAATCTATATCGTATAAATCATCGCTTTCTCCGCTTAACACCATTTCAAGGTCTGCTTTCTGCCTTTCCCCATATCCGGTAATAATATTTCTTATCTGGTACAGGTATGTGCAGATTCCCGTCTTGCAATATATGGCATTAAGAAGGGTGGTAAGATCACTGTATCCGAAAACCGGTTTGCCATTCTCTTCTAACATATCGTAATCAACATAATCAAGAATTTCATTAGCGGAATCGCCTCCGGATATATCAAAAACAACTTTAATTTCCGGATTCCGGACCATTTCATTAAAAACATCTGCCCTGTCTTTGCTGCTAAGTGTTCTGTTTTCCTTAGTACAGTATATATTACCAGTTACCGCCTTATAGCCCATATCATACAGGCTGTTTTCAACCTCCTCGATTACCTCATGATTATCATTTGGAAATCCATCAGAGCAGGCCACAAGCCCCACCGAATCTCCTTTATCCAACATTTTAAATCTCCTTTGCTTTTACAAATTTATATTAAAAAAAGGTCATGTCATAAACACAACCTTATTAATAGTGCAGTCGGCGGGACTTGAACCCGCACCCAAGCAATATGGACTAGATCCTTAGTCTAGCGCGTATGCCAATTCCGCCACGACTGCTTATGCTATTAAATGCAGACGGCGGGACTTGAACCCGCACCCAAGCAATATGGACTAGATCCTTAGTCTAGCGCGTATGCCAATTCCGCCACGTCTGCTTAAATGTGTCGCCAATCACCAGCGACGTATTGTATATTATCATATCAGGAATATAATTGCAAGTATTTTTTAAAATTTATTTTTCCCAAAAAGATTGACATTAAAATTAAGCAATGCTAAAATAATATAGTTGTTTGCAGTCGTGGCGGAATTGGCATACGCGCATGATTCAGGTTCATGTCCGGGTTTCCGGGTGTGGGTTCAAGTCCCATCGACTGCACTGATAATTTTTGGCTCATGTACATACATGGGTCTTTTTTGTTGAAAGGATATTATGGAAGCTTATTACGAAAAAATGCTGGCATTAGCTGAAACAATCGCCGTTAATGCTCATAAAAGTCAGTTGGATAAGGGCGGGCATCCTTATATCAATCATCCCCGTTTTGTATCTGCACACTGTACTTCTCCTGAATCCAGGATTGTAGGGATGCTTCATGATGTAGTGGAAGACACTGATGTGACTCTTGATGCACTCAGAGAATATGGCTTTAACGAAGATATTCTTATGGCAATTGACCTTGTAACAAAGAAAAAAGGTCCTGATTATGACGAAGATCTCTATTATGAAAAAATAAAAACAAATTCCATCGCAAGAGAAGTCAAGCTTGCCGATTTAAAGCACAATTCGGATATATCAAGAATTCCACATCCCACCAAAAAGGATATACAGAAAATAGAATATTACAAATCAAGAATAGAATATCTTGAAAGTTAGTCATACCAGAACTTACAATACAAAAAGACCATATGTATCAAACCGTTACATATGGTCTTTTTTTCAAGACTGTTTTGCAGTCATTTTTTTCTACAGGGGATATTCCCCCGTATATTGTAACATATATATCCTTACGATCAAATCGACTAAATATCCTGTTCTTTTTTTCTGCCCATTATTACTGCAAGAGTTGCTGCACTAAGTCCAAGAATTGCAATATAAAGTGTCATATTGCCATCACCTGTTGCTACGTCTTCATCAGCTTCTACTTCCGGTTTTCTTACAGGTCTTACAGACGGCTTATTATCATCTGACGCATTATTACCAGGGTTGATTTCAGGTTTTTTATCAGGTACTACGTCCTCATCTGGTACTATGTCCTCATCACCTTCCACCTCCGGAATTCTGTTTAATCTTACTGTATATGTTGCAGTATAATCAACATTTTCCTTTACTGATGTTACTTCTTTATCCCAGCCCGCAAATGTGTATGTGTATTTCTCATCTGCTTCCTTTGCAGGATTAGCCGGTATCACTACGTTATCTCCGTAATGATAGGTTTCTTCTGTTATCACACTTCCGTCTTCATTAAGGAATCTTACTGTATAGTCAATATATGATGACTCATATACTGCTTTGTAATCAACATTTTCCTTTACTGATGTTACTTCTTTATCCCAGCCTGCAAATTTGTATGTGTATGTCTCATCTGCTTCCTTTGCAGGATCGGCCGGTACCACCACATCTTCTCCGTAATGATAGGTTGCTTCTGATATTACGCTTCCGTCTTCATTAAGGAATCTTACTGTATATTCGATATATGATGATTCATATACGGCTTTGTAATCTGCATTTCCTTTTACTGATGTTACTTCTTTATCCCAGCCCGCAAATGTATATGTGTATGTCTCATCTGCTGCCTTTGCAGGATTGGCCGGTACCACTACATCTTCTCCGTAATGATAGGTTTCTTTCAAAATTACTGTTCCATCTTCATCAAGGAATCTTACGATATACTTATTGTATTCATCTGTATATACTGCGGTATAATCAACATTTCCCTTTACTGATGTTACTTCTTTATCCCAGCCTGCAAATGTGTAATTATATGTCTCATCTGCTGCCTTTACAGGATCGGCCGGTACCACTACATCTTCTCCGTAATGATAGGTTGCTTCTGTTATTACACTTCCGTCTTCATTAAGGAATCTTACTGTATAGTCAATATATGATGGTTCATATACTGCCTTGTAATCTACATTTCCTTTTACTGATGTTACTTCTTTATCCCAGCCTGCAAATGTGTAATTATATGTCTCATCTGCTGCCTTTACAGGATCGGCCGGTACCACTACATCTTCTCCGTAATGATAGGTTGCTTCTGTTATTACACTTCCGTCTTCATTAAGGAATCTTACTGTATAGTCAATATATGATGGTTCATATACTGCCTTGTAATCTACATTTCCTTTTACTGATGTTACTTCTTTATCCCAGCCTGCAAATGTGTAATTATAAGTCTCGTCACTTTCCCTGACCGGATTAGAAGGAATTATTATATTCTCATTAGCATTATATATTCTTTCTGAAATAATGCTGTCATCATAATCTACAAACTTAACCGTATAATCCTTTAAATTTCCTCCGTCTACATGCCAGCCGTCTGTTTCACGTTTAAGAACATACCAGCAATCAACCGCGTCTTCTTTAATTCCTGCTTTTTCTGCTGTAAGACTTACAAAAGACTTTACAAATTCTTCATTATTATTACCGTAAATAGTATCTGATTTACCTTTTATATAAGCTTCTTCAAGCATTGATATTATATTTTCATATCCGGTAAAATCATTTGTTACAGTAATTGTTGAACCAAGCTTTGTAAAATACTTTGGCTCACGTCCTGTGATGTATTCGTAATCAAACAGATCTTTTCTTGACGATACTTCAATATTGTATTTATAGAATGCAATCCTAATTGATTTATTAAATACTGCTTTATATGTTGCATCTCCTGTACATACATCGCTTACTTCCTTATCCCAGCCTGCAAACGTATGCTCATAAATATCTTTGTTTCCGGGATACTTTGGGTTGCCCGGTTTAACAATCTTATCACCATATTTTAAATTCTGTTCTGAAATTACTTCCCCGTTACTGTTTACGAATTTTACCGTATATTTAATATCCGTTACGTCATAAAGTGCTGTATACACAACATCTTTTGTAACTTTTTCAAATTCCTTATCCCAGCCTTTGAATTCATATCTTTTGCCATCAATTTCATAATCTGAAGCTACTTCCGGTGCCCCACTTCTGACATCTTCAGCCGATGTCAGAGCATCAAATATCTTTTCAGTCTCTATGCCGTTTACGGAATATATAACTTTGTACTTTTTCTTTACGGCTTCGTATGTTGCCTTATACTCTGCATTGCCTTTACATACAGTGCTTACTTCAGGACTCCATGCTGCACCTGTATATTCAAATTCAACATCGTCCGCCTTTTCAGGTACATCAGGCACCGTAATTGTATCATTATATGAATAGTTATGTTCTGATAACACCTTTCCGTTTTCATATAAAAACTTAACTGTATACTGTTTTACTTCCTCAGCAAATGACGCATATACTGTTTTATCTGACTTAACATTAGTTAAATCTGCTGGATTATCATTTACGTCAACCCATCCGTTAAAAGTATATGAAGCATACTCAGTTTCAGCTTTTACAGGTGTAGCGCCATTGTACCTTGCACTCTGTCCATCAATAACGCTGATTGTTTCAATAACTTCTGTTCCATTTACAAACTTAACGGTATGTCTTGTGACATTCTGTTTGTTTTCAAGTTCAAAAGCAATGCCTCCATCATCTAATACATAATGGCAGCTGTTTTCCTTATCATAGAATGTCATTTTATCAGTAAAAACAACTGTGATAGATTTGCCATTAACTGTGAATGTTACAGGATATGATACCGTATAATATATTGGGTCATTTTTTGAACCAATATAAAAGTCATTACCAAGCAAAACCGCGTCACTGCCATCCATTAATTTTCTGTTGTTAATTTTGATATTAACTTTTTCTCCATCACCATACGCTGCGGTAACAGTTATTTTATTCATATCAAAACTTTTTTTGTTCGTCTTAACTGTTCCTACCAATTTCCCATTATCGTACAGTTCAAACTGATTATTAACAGAAACGTAAAGGTGATCCGCTTTTATACCCTTTGCTCTTGAAACATTAACAACATACGTTTTAGTTTTTTTCCCATTATTTACAACAACTGTTGTGCTGCCACGTTTCAATCCTTCGACTACAAGCTTTTTTACTCCTATAATGTTAGTATGGATACTTGCTTTTGCAACCTTAGGATTGCTGTTAGATTCAACTTTCCATTTATCCCAATCAAATGTTACACTATCCTTTTCTCCCTCTTCAACAGTTATTACATTATTCTCTGCTGCAAGAGTTTTTCTTGAAAATCCGGAAAATACTGTAGTAACTGTAAGTGCCACAGCAAGAATCATACTAAGCACACGTCCTAATACATTCATCTTTGTTTTCATTTTTCTGCTCCTTTTCCTGTTTTTCCATATGATGCCATATTATCACACCCATTTTTTTCATTCTCCCCCCTAATTGGGGGGAATTGGGCAAAGCAGATATATTTAATTATATTGAAGGGAATGTGCCGTTAAGAATAAAAAACGGCTTTAGAAAATTTAATTTTATTTTATTTAGTTTATAAGTTTTTTATATTTATTTCACAGTTTAGACTTATTTTCACGTTACAATACATATTGTACCAAACCAAAAGAAAAGGCTATATCCTTTTTCTTCATTCCTATCCGGGCACCTCTTAACCGAGGTGCCCCTCCTATTTTTACCGGTTCTTTATCTGTTCATCCAGTTCGGTAAGATATTCCCAACGTTCCATTTTATATTCAAGTTCTTCATTGAGTTTATTTTTTTCACAATCAAGTTCATTGAGTTTTACGAAATCATTGGAATTTTTTACCATAAGATTATCAATTTCCGTAATCCGTGCTTCTATTTTTCCAATATCATCTTCAATATGCTCAAATTCCTTTTGTTCCGCATAAGTAAATTTAAGTTTTTCCTGCTTAACTTTTTTCCCGGTATTCTTCGGTATCCCGGGCTCGGCTTTTACAGGTTCTTTGTCAAATTCAGCAACCAGCTCATAATCTGAGTATCCGCCCTCATACTGTCTTAACCTGCCATTTTCAAATGCAAAAATTCTTCGTACCACTCTGTCAAGAAAATATCTGTCATGGCTGACAGCTATTACTATTCCGTCAAAAGAATCCAGGTAATCTTCAAGAATAGTCAGTGTCTTTATGTCAAGATCATTGGTCGGCTCGTCAAGAATCAATACATTAGGTGCCTCCATAAGAACCCTTAACAGATTCAGGCGTCTTTTTTCACCACCTGAAAGTTTTTTTATAAGGGAATACTGTTCTCTCGGAGGAAAAAGGAATTTGTCAAGCATCTGGGATGCAGAAAGTGAGCCATCCCGCGTCTTAACATACTCTGCAGTATTTTTGATATAATCAATCACCCTGATTTCAGGGTCCATAAAACTTATCCCATCTTCCTTACGTGTAGATATTTCCTGTGCATAATATCCGATTTTTACTGTCTGGCCGATAACTATTTCCCCTTCGTCAGGTTCAACAATCCCCATAATAAGCTTTAACAGAGTTGTCTTTCCACAACCGTTAGGACCTACAATACCTATGCGGTCATTTTTAAGAAAAATATAACTAAAATCATTAATAATATGCCTGTCGCCGTAGGCTTTGCTGAGATTATTAATTTCCACAGTGGTTCTTCCAAGCCTTGTGGATATGGAACTTAATTCTATTTCCGAATCCTGTTCAGGACGTTTTCTGTTTTTAAGCTCCTCATAACGCATGAGTCTGGCTTTCTGCTTGGTGCTTCTCGCCTTTGCTCCTCGCATTACCCATTTAAGCTCGTTTCTTAAAAGATTGGCTTTCTTGCTGTCCGTTGAAACAGCCATTTCCTCTCTTTCGGCTTTAAGCTCAAGAAATCCCGAATAATTGGTATTATAGCTGTATATTTTTCCTTTATCCAACTCCACTATTCTGTCAGAAACGCTGTCCAGAAAATATCTGTCATGCGTAACCATAATTACCGATTTTTTATAATCCTTAAGATAATTTTCAAGCCATGTTGACATCTCATTGTCAAGATGGTTGGTAGGCTCGTCAAGAATCAGTATATCCGCACCGGATAATAAAGTCCTGACTAATGCTATTTTTTTACGCTGTCCTCCTGACATATGGCAGGTCAGCTCATCATAATCCGTTAGTCCAAAAGTCTGAAGCATGGCCTTTGCCTCTGCCTCCACCGCAAACATATCCTCATCCTTTGGTACATCTGTCATTACATAATGTATAACTGTCTCATCATCATCAAATGACGGATGTTGTGAAAGCATTTCAATAATAACTTTATTGGCTATGGTAACTTTGCCCTCATCAGGTACAATATTTCCTGCTATTATATTAAGAAGCGTTGATTTTCCCGTTCCGTTAATACCTATAATTCCTACTTTTTCACCTTCCTCAAGGGAAAATGAGGTATCATCAAACAATTTTCTTTCCGAATAAGAATGTGTCAGATTCTCTATAGTTAAAATATTCATACATTTATTTTATTATGAGAAAATATGCCGCAATAGCCGCAATTGCCACTACTGCTATGATAATTCCTGTCAATAAACCCTTTCCTGATTTAGTTTCTTCCTGAACATCTTCCACAATGTTTTCTTTAATTCCGATACTCATTCTGTCAAGAGTATTCCGGTCCCACAAAAGCACTCCGGCTTCATCACCAAGTTTCTTTGCCCCTGATATAAAAGAACTATTGGTTATAAATGCACGGGCATCATGAGACATGTCTTTTGTTCCATCCACAAATTCCTTCATAGCTGCCGTTCCGACTGCGTCTATATCATACTGACATTTAAAGCAGTATTTTTTATCATCTTTTACCGCCGTTATATCATAAGGTTTTCCTGTATGCATCTCAACTTTGTCATAATTAAGGGCTGTAAGTATCTTAGCTATTAATGGTAAAAAATTGTCTTTGTCTCTGATTATCATAAAATATTGTTACCTCCGTATTTTTCGACTTAATATGTGACATTATAACATATTTTTATTTTTTACGTATAGGTTTATTGTAGAATTTCTTGACTATATTGCCAACTCAATGTAGTATTTTATTATAATACATTTAGAGGTTTCTTATGGAAGATAATATAATTGAATTAAAACAGGGAGAGGTATTGCTCCACACCAATGATGAGATAAAATGTCTTTATCTTATTCTTAGTGGGGAGACCGATATTTATTCCCGCTACGGCAGGATAAGCACATCTGCCGGAAGTATTCTTGGGTTATCAGGCAGTTTATATGGTTTAAGTTTGTATAATTATGTTGCAAAAAGTGACTGTATTTTAAGGAAATTCACGGTATCAGGAATCTCTGATCTTGAAAAAATACTACGTGAATATCCTGATATGGTACCGGATATCGTAATCCTTAATGAACATTTTATAATGGAACTTATCAAATTATATCTGTCCATGATGATAAAATGTAAAAGAAAAGATCCATCATTCACGCCCGACAGCAGGCTTAACAAATGGGTTCTTGACAAGCATAACGGAATAGCATCCATTCCGGAAGATATTAAGAAAGCATATTTCGGAGCGAACATAAGTAATTCAGCAGGTATCATTATTGAAAATACTGAATTTATAAATCTCCTCCATGAAATATGTCTTGATATGTCAGAACTTCTAGGCATTAATAACGACTACATTCCTAAACAACAGAATGCAGCAGCCAGAAGTCCCGTTCCCGCACTGACATTTACGAAGGACGACCTTTTTATTCTTGATGAGCTCAAGGGTTCATTTGATAAAATATTGGATTATTCTGAAATTGACGATGATACCAGAGCTTCTGTAACCGACACTTTCAGACGTTTCAAAATATGCAGCGACAGATTATCAAGTGATGAAAATATACGTCTCTTGAGAAAACAGATAACCGGATTTTTCTATGACATATACTATAAAGTATTTATTAAATCCATTAATGATGATGCCATACCTTCGTATATATATATGTTTTTAAATTTTGGATATATGGATGAGGAACTTGCCGGTGAGGAGGTATCCGTCCTTCTTTATAAAATATATAAAGCCGGCGATTCGCTGTTTAACAATGATAATATATTCACAATGTACCGTTGGTTAAAGCTCGTAATGTCGGGGGAGAAGAACCCTAGCCGCAACAACTTTGACCAGTCATACGAAGAATTCATCCGTCAGGAAATCAAGAATAACAGAATAGATATGCCCGAGGAATCTGCATTAAATAATTGCGAAATGAAACTGCGTTTTGAAATTGACAACCTTTTCAAATCAGCCAATTATATGACCTACGGCAGGGTAAGTACATTCGTACCGGTTGTAATTAAAGAAAATATTGCGAAAAATATTCCTGATGCCATGCTTTCTGCAGATAGTGTCACAGATATCATAACCAAAATTAAGGAAATCGATTTTTCTTTGTTTTACCGTTCTATCGTATATACCAATGAAGAACTCGGCATAAGCCAGTTATATGTATATGAGGAATATCTCCCTGAGATTATCCTTACACCATGTATCGGCTCCAGAGGTGTTCTGTGGCAGGAAATCAATGGCAGAAAAAGAAATTCTTCCGCCAGAATGTTATTTCCTATATTCTGTAACACAATTCCCGAAAATATATTTCTTAATGTCATGGGAAAATACCGTTGGGAAATATGCAGGAGAATACAGGGTTCCTACTGGAATGTGGCAACTGAAAAGTCCCTCACCTCCGAATATTACGATTACCTGCTTTTCTATAAGAAAAACAAAGACTTATCAGAACAGCAGAAAGAGAAATTAAAGTCCCTCCTTATCAACTGCCGTAACAATTATTCAGAAGTCTTTGCGAAGGATTACGAGACATGGATTAACTACGAATCAAAGGGAGCAAGTAAACTCAACAAAATATCCCGTAATATACTTGCAAAATATTGTCCATTTAACAAGGACATACGCAAAGTGCTGAGAAGCAACCCGATATTTACAGACTGCATTGATTATTATGAGCGTCATATGTTAAATGACAGACGAAAATATGATAACCTTATTAAGGTAATGCAGACAAAGAATATTCCTATTCCTAAAGAAATAGAAGAAACAAGAGCCTACTATAGCAAGTAGGCTCTTTATTTTATAATTTATTTAGCTGTGATATACTTCTGTGCTACAAGTAATTCTGCGCTTAATACCGCTCCTCCGGCAGCACCTCTGATTGTATTGTGTGAAAGTCCTACAAACTTCCAGTCAAATACAGCATCTTCTCTTAAACGTCCGAATGAAACACCAAATCCGTTTTCATAATTAACATCAAGAGCTACCTGAGGTCTGTTGTCTTCCTCAAGGTACTGGATAAAATGCTTAGGAGCACTTGGAAGATTAAGTTCCTGTGGAAGTCCCTTGAAGTTAGTCCAACGGTCAAGAATTTCTTCCTTAGTTGGTTTCTTTTCAAAATTAACAAATACTGCTGCTGTATGTCCGTTTAAAACAGGTACTCTTAAACACTGCGTTGTAATAACAGGTAAAGCTGCTTTCTCAATATGTCCGTCAACTAATTTACCCATAAGTCTTAATGGTTCCTGTTCACTCTTCTCTTCTTCACCTGCGATGTATGGAATTACATTGCCTTCCATTTCAGGCCAGTCTTTAAATGTCTTGCCTGCACCTGAAATTGCCTGATATGTTGTTGCAACAACAAGCTTAGGTTCGAATTCTTTAAGTGCAAAAATTGCAGGAGTATAACTCTGGATTGAGCAGTTAGGCTTAACTGCGATAAATCCTCTCTTAGTACCAAGTCTCTTCTTCTGGTATTCAATAAGTCCAAAATGTTCAGGATTAATTTCAGGAACAACCATAGGAACATCCTCTGTCCAACGATGTGCACTGTTATTAGATACAACAGGTGTCTCTGTCTTTGCGTAATCTTCTTCTATTTTCTTAATTTCTTCCTTAGTCATATCGACTGCTGAAAATACAAAGTCAACCTTTGAAGCAACTTCTTCAACATCCATTACATTATAGACTATCATCTTCTTAACTGCCTCAGGCATAGGTGTTGTCATTTTCCATCTGTCGCCTACTGCATCTTCATAAGTCTTTCCTGCTGAACGTGGGCTTGCTGCAATTGCCACAACCTCAAACCAAGGATGATTCTCAAGCAAAGAAATAAATCTCTGTCCTACCATTCCGGTTCCACCAAGGATACCTACTCTAAGTTTCTTTTCCATTTCATTTCTCCTATCTGCTAATTCTTGTCATAGACTGCAAATTCCAATCCTTTACTACGGATTCCGTCTATAAAATCACCTAACATATCCCTGTTAGTTGATGATGAACCACTTAACTGGTATATTGCACCGCCATGAGCCTTATTAAGTGCATTAGACAAAGCCTGTGATACCTCCGGCTGATTATTGACATCCCAGTCAGAGTATGCATAACTCCAGAATACAGTCCTGTATCCAAGCTGTCCCGCAAGTGCAAGTGCCTGTTCACTGAAGTATCCTGACGGAGCACGGAACAGATACATCTCATACCCGTAAGTTTCATAAACGTAATTGTATAACACATCCATCCTCGTTGTCAAACTATTTACAGATAATCCGGGAATTTCTTCTCCGGTATCAGTGTAATTTCCGAGAACATGCCCTTCGTCAATCATTCTTTTTATTAATTCCGGATTCTTTTCCGCATAGTTTTTTGTTATAAAGAAAACAGCGGAAACATTTTTTTCTTTAAGTGTATCAAGAATTTTATCCGTATTGCCATATTCAAGAATCTCATTAAATGTAAGCCAGACATAATTGCTTTCCGGCTGTATAAAGTCCACTTTATAATCGCCGTATTTTAATTCATAAAAAGCCAGATTAGGTCTGTTGGTTGTCTCATCAAAAGTATTGCCTATTCCGTAATATACTCCATCCGTGCTTAATGAATTAATATCTTTAACATTAATTCCCGTATTATTGTTCATATATGGCGAATACTTACCATCCCCCATAATGTTAGACGGCATCTTACCCGCTTCAACAATGTTTACCTCAAATCCCTTCACCGCACAATTTCCATATTCATCCCTTGCGATTACTTCACAGTTATATTTTCCCACTTTGTCAAAAGACAGGATATTAATCATATTCTTTTTGCTATCGGCTGCCGTAATATTATCGGAGAATCCGTATGTAACTTCTGAATAATCATTTACAGATTTAACTACATCCGACAGAGCCAAATCCGCCGATACTTCAAAATAAAATGTACTTCTTTCAAGCGTGATTTCCGGCTCCTCTGTATCAGTTACCTTAATACGAAAAGTCTTTGATTCATCTTTGTAATTAATCGTTGCCGTATAAACTCCGATAACATCCTTATTAACCTCAGAAAGATCCAACGTCATCTCCTGAAGTACCTTTTTAGGTGCCCTAACATAATCTTTAAGTTCCGTACTTATCCCGCTGCCCACATTAACCTCAAATTCTTCCCTGTACAGGTTAATATTACCATTGCGGTTACCACAACCTGTTGCGGTAGCCGTTAAAAAAGTGGCAGCTATAATAGCCAGTCGTTTTTTCAAAGTATTCCTCCTTATCTGTCAGTATATTAGAAAAAACGGGCGTCCAAAGGACACCCTTTCCGTGAAATCAATATAAGCTACTAACGGGATTCGAACCCGTGACCTCCGCCTTACCAAGGCGACGCTCTACCTCCTGAGCCATAGTAGCAAGTTCATGAACAAATGTACCATATTTGCAGAATATATTCAACAATTTTTTAAAATTTTATTTCTTATTCTCTGTATGGCATTATCTATTGACTTAACAGGTTTTTGCAATCTTTCCCCGATTTCAGCATAACTAAGGCCTTCTATGTAAAGTTCAACTACATTTTTTTCAAATTTACTGAGGTCATTATCCATACAGGTCTGAATCCTAATTACCTGTTCTTTCGCTATAATCATCTCTTCAGGATTTTTCATACTGCCATCTACTAACGTATCTACAAGCTTAATATCCTCATCGGATCCATTATCATTAATTGTCTCTTCAAAAGAAACATAACAATTGAGTGGTCCATTTTTCTTTCTGTTATATCTTGTAATTGTGGACCTTATATGCCTTGATACGCATAACGAAGCAAATGTCATGAACAATGCGTCTCTATCCGGATTATAGTCCCTTATTGCCTTAAAAAGTCCAAGCATGCCCTCCTGGAGCAAATCTTCATTATCGGCACCTGCAAGATAATATGAACGCACATTTTTTCTTACAAGATTTTTATATTTTTCAATAAGATAATCTGCAGCTTTTTCATCACCTGAATGATATTTTGCCACAAGTTCTTCATCAGAAAGTAATTTGTAAGTATCAGTAATTGCCATATATTACATCCTCTGTCTGACTATTTCATAAGCAAGAACGCCTGCTGCAACCGATGCATTAAGCGAATCAATGTTACCCTTCATAGGGATTGACGCAACATAATCGCATTTTTCTTTTACAAGTCTGCTGACGCCTTCTCCTTCGTTACCGATTACAAGTCCTATCGGTCCCGTAAGATTTAAGTTATACATAGTCTCGCCGCCCATATCGGCACATACAAACCATAATCCTTCTTTTTTGAGTTCCTCTATTGTCGCGGAAAGATTGGTAACCTTGGCAACAGGTGTATAATTAAGTGCTCCCGCACTGGTCTTTGCAACAGTTGCCGTAAGACCTACCGCACGTCTTTTTGGAATAATTACACCATGTGCTCCTGCAAGGTTCGCTGTTCTTATTATTGCTCCAAGGTTATGAGGATCTTCTATTCCATCAAGTATAAAAATAAACGGTGGTTCACCTTTTTCTCTTGCGGCATTCAGAATGTCTTCCACTTCCGCATAATCGTATGCTGCCGCATTGGCTACAACTCCCTGATGATGACCTGTCTTTGATAATCTGTCAAGAATTTCCCTGTCAACATATCTGATTATTGTGTCTGTCTTTTTAGCTTCACGGATAATTGTCATTACCGGTCCATCTTTACATCCATCAAGCACGTAAAGTTTATCAATGGTTTTGCCTGATCTGAATGCTTCAATTACTGCATTTCTTCCTTCAATGGTAAATTCTGTATATCTCATGAGATATGTTCCTCCTGAAATCCTTTTTTTACAAGTTCCATAATCCTGTCAAACTTTTTCTGAAGATAGAGGTAGCCGATTAACGCTTCAAATCCGGTAGCTTTTCTGTAATCGGAGGTTGATGCATTCTTGGCTTTGGTGCAGGAATGGGCATTACGCCCTCTTTTGTATGCCGCTTCTTCATCTTCACTCAGCATATCCATTATTGACTCAATAATCCGTGCCTGGGTTGATGCTTTGGCAAGGTTGCTTGCCTTTTTATTAAGTTTGTTAACAGGTGCATTGCCTCTGGTTACAAGATTGGTTCTTATAATCAGTTCATATACGCAGTCGCCAATATAGGCAAGTGTCAGAGGAGAATATAAAGCAACGTTTACCTCTCCTATCTGAAATGCCTTTTCCATTGCCTCAAACATTAATCTGTCCTCACACTATTTCCCATACAGTTCCTTCTCTGGTATCCTTTATCTGTATGCCTTTTGCCGCAAGTTCATCACGGATTGCATCTGCCTTTGCAAAGTCTTTTTCTTTCTTTGCAGCTTTTCTTTCTTCAATCTTTGCAAGAATGTATTCTTTAAGTTCCGAATCCACAGAACTTTCCTTATCATTACCATGGTCCTTTAAGAGATCAAGTGAAAGCACTTCGTCAAAACTCTTTATAAGTTCCAGCTTGGTAATATCATTAATATCGCTTCTTAATACATCATATATAACGGTTATTGCCGAAGATGTATTAAGGTCTGAGCATATTGCATCTTCAAATTTATTTCTAAAACCGGCAAATGCTTCTTCATCCACGCTGCCATCTGCCTTCAGTTCCCCAATTTTCTTGATAAGTTTATTATATGCCGTTGTCATATTATCAAGAACTTCATAAGAAAATTCAAGAGGTTTACGATAGTGTGACTGTAAGCAGAACAATCTGTATACAAGTGGATTATAGCCTTTTTCTTCAAGAAGTGATACTGTAAGGAATTCACCTTTTGATTTACTCATCTTTCCCGATTTATCGTTAAGATGATGAACATGGAACCAATAGTTGCACCACTTATGTCCGAGATATGCCTCACTCTGGGCGATTTCGTTGGTATGATGTGGAAAAATATTATCTACGCCGCCGCAATGGATGTCCATATATTCGCCGAGGTGCTTCATACTGATGCATGAGCACTCAATGTGCCATCCCGGATATCCTACACCCCATGGGCTGTCCCACTTAAGTTCCTGATTGTCAAATTTGGATTTTGTAAACCAGAGTACAAAGTCTGCTTTGTTCTTTTTATTAATGTCTTCGCTTACGTCATCCCTGACTCCGACCATAAGTTCTTTTTCCGACTGGCTTGAAAAAACATAATAATCATCAAGCTTAGATGTGTCAAAATATACGTTGCCTCCTGCAATGTAAGCATAATCTTTTTCAAGAAGGACTTTAACCATATTAATAAATTCAGGAATACAGTTAGTCGCAGGTTCTACAACATCAGGTCTTTTAATATTAAGCTTACGGCAGTCATCAAAGAAAGCATCTGTATAATATTTAGCAATCTCCATTACAGTCTTATGTTCTCTTTTGGCACCTTTAAGCATCTTATCCTCACCTGTATCGGCATCACTCGTAAGGTGTCCCACATCCGTAATATTCATTACACGTTTTACATCATAGCCTACATAACGTAAAGTTTTTTCAAGAATATCTTCCATAATATAAGACCTTAAATTTCCTATGTGTGCAAAATGATATACTGTAGGTCCGCAGGTATACATTGCTACCTTTCCGTCAACATTAGGTATAAACTGCTCAACTTTTCTTGTAAGTGTATTAAAAAAATATACTTTATTTTCCATCGTATTGCTCCTGTTTCTCTTTTAATTTACTTAACTGTTTCTGAATGTCATCAAGCTCTGCTCTTACAGGATCCGGTAAATGAATCTGATCAAGGTCTTTGTTAGGAAGCCTTATATCATCACATTTAACCACTCTGCCCGGTATTCCCACAACTGTTGAATTAGGAGGAACTTCCTCAAGAACTACGGAACCTGCACCTATCTTGGAACCTGCACCTATTGTAAATGAACCTAGTATCTTGGCCCCTGTACTTATCATAACATTATCACCGATAGTAGGGTGCCGCTTGCCATGTTCCTTGCCTGTGCCTCCGAGAGTTACTCCCTGATAAATCGTAACATTGTCGCCGATTATAGTTGTCTCCCCGATTACAACACCATGTCCGTGATCGATAAAAAGACCTTTTCCAATCTGTGCGCCCGGGTGTATTTCAATTCCGGTCTTTCTTGCAGCCTTCTGCGAGATTTTTCTTGCTTTATAAAATTTCCCTTTGAGGTAATATTTGTGTGCCTTTCTGTATTCCCATATAGCCCAGAAACAAGGATAAAGAAATACTTCCCTGTTGGATTTCATTGCAGGGTCCCTGTCTTTTATGACCTCTATGGATTCTTTAACATATTCTCTGAATTTCATGATATCTCCTTAATATTAAGAATTTCTGTTGCAACATCCCTTACAGGATTCACAGTCAGTAATTCTGTCATTCATAATATCATTATATACAATATTTTCAACCTTGCTAATCATTGCCACCGCCTGGGCTGATATTCCAAGTCCCTCTCCGGTAAATCCAAGTCCCTCTTCAGTCGTCGCCTTTACGCTTACCCTGTCTATATCAATCTTAAGTGCATTCGCAATATTCTGTCTCATAGCCGGTATATACGATGCCATTTTAGGCTTCTGTGCTATTATAGTGCTGTCTACATTGTCTATAACATAATGATTATCTTCTAACATCTCTCCGACTTTTTCCAGAAGATAAAGGCTTGATACCCCCTTATATCTTTCATCACTGTCAGGAAAATGCTTTCCGATATCTCCTAGTGCCGCTGCTCCCAAAATTGCATCTGATATGGCATGCAGGAGAACATCAGCATCCGAATGTCCCAAAAGTCCTAATTCGTATGGTATCTCAACTCCGCCTATTATCATTTTTCTGTCAGGTACTAATCTGTGAACATCATATCCCGTTCCAATTCTCATATCAAATCCTCTTTCTATATATACAAACCATCTTATTTCATTTTACAACGAAAAGAACCCTTGATTAATAATCAAGGGTTCTTCTTAGTAGCGGAGAAGGGAATCGAACCCCTGACACCATGGGTATGAACCATGTGCTCTAGCCATCTGAGCTACTCCGCCATATAGAATTATCTGAATAAATGGGACCTACAGGGCTCGAACCTGTGACCCTCTGCTTGTAAGGCAGATGCTCTCCCAGCTGAGCTAAGATCCCAAAATTCATATCTATATCGCAGTGCTTTTCGCAACCTGCTTGACTATTATATTACTAAAGTCTTAACTTTGTCAACACTTTTTTATAAATTATCTAATTTTTTATTTCACCTATATTTTCTATGTCCCAAAGCAGAATCATACGCTCGTTTTTGTCATTAACTGCTTTAATACATAATGTCTGGTCAACTACAAGATAATCTGCATCCAGCACCTTATAAACCGTAGGAATAACAATCTCGTTACTGAGTACGCCTCTTCCCACGTTGTAAAAACGCAGCTTTGTACCCGCTATATATTCGTCCGATGTAAGAAGATATGGACTTCCGCTGTAAAATTTCATATTATTCTTTTCATGTGCAGCATCAAGCGTAAAAATATCTTTAAGTCTCGGTCTGCTGAAATTGTATACATACACATCAGCATCTTCTTCTCCCGATATTGTGAGATAAGCATCTCCCGCACAATACAGTCCATTTTCTGCCTTACAGATTATCGTTCTTTTCTGATTTCCGATATCAAGTCTTTCGTAAAACGAACCTTTATCTCCACTGCAAAGAACAGCTATGTAATTTCCGTTATTCTCTATATATTCTACCTGTACATCCTTGTAAACGTCATCATATTCATATACAGAAACGATTTTACCCGTATTAATAATGTATTTGTATATATTATTATCACCTTCCATTGTGCAGTATAAACAGTCTCCTCCGTCGGAAACTGCAAAGCTTTCCATTTCAAAATCAAAAACAAGATTTTCAAAACTGCCGTTCAAAACATCATAAGAGGTGAAATATCCGTTGACATAATCATACGAATATACAAATCCCGTGCCTGTAACATTTAATGTTGTATCCATCGAAACAGCATTATCAGTCTTTAAAGAGCTCACTTCACTACCTGTAGAAATCTTATATGCAGTTAAAACCGACTCTTCATCACCTGTATACAGTACAAGCAATCCGTCGTCTCCGTAAGCTTCTATGTCCACAAGGCTGTATCCTTCCTTTGAATAAATATCGGTTGCATCATATAATGAGTTCACAGCTTCAAGAGGTTCTCCGGCAATTTTTTTATCAAAACGTGTTATGTTGGATTCAGATGTTTCGGTAGGGTCGGTGAATGTAATCGACGTTTTATTCCCACATGCCGTAAGCGAAATAGTCATTGCAACGAAAACTATTGTAAAAAGAATTTTTTTACGCATACCATAATACCTCCTGATTTACTTATTTAATACAAAGGTCTTGTCCGATATCCTATAGACAAGATTTAATGACATTATAACCATAACCGAAGTCAGGATCCCGGACGCAACAACAAATATAATACTGTCTGCCTTTACAAAAATACATCCATAGCAGAGTGCATACATCAAAAGTGATGGCATATAATATCTGAAACTTCTTACAGTTCCGTCTGCATTATAAGGCTGGAACATATAATATGTAAATAATCCAAATATTGAAAAAAACAGTCCCATAAAAACAATGCATATAATAATCTGTGCGGTAATCACATACACCTGACATATACATCCCAGAATAAGATAAGAAGCAGCCAGTGTGATTATAGGAACCGCATTTATTTTTAAAATATTATAAAGACAGAATATAAAATTACCGGCAAGTCCCTCTCCCGTGTTGTCCTTTCTCAATATATGTATATCGCAATTTGTAAACAAATCCCTGCAATACCCGGAACAATTGCAAAGGCAATACATAACTAAAGCAAGCAAAGGCAATGAATACGATATAACTGTACTGACAGCATCCTTGTTGCCCATTTCAATAGCAAGAACGCCAAGTACAAAGAAAATTGCTATAATTATAACTTTAATCATATTATTATATATTGCTTTTCCCGATGTTCTTTTAAAATAAAGATGAAAAAGTCTCTTATCTCCGGTATAGGATTTCATTCCTTCATTGGAATTATAAGATATCCAGTCTTTTTCTCCATCTTCTGTTTCATCAAACTGTTCTTCCGTATATACTCTTGATATAATCTTTTCGTAATTTCTGTAGGACCATACATAATATGTAAAAACACTTCCGGTTCCAAGTATTGCAGCCACCCATATAGAATCAAAGATTCTTATATATGCAGCGGGAACGCAGCCTCTTACATAAGGGACAAAATATGCCACAAACAATCCGGCTAACATAAGCAGGAGAAATGCGCCTTTATGGTCTGCAAACCTCTTACCGGTCATCTTAAAGATAAGTATGTTAATGCATTCCCCGACACTCCTTGACAGGCATATAATAATCACAAGATAAAAAGCTTTAACATAATTCATGCCAAGAATCGTAAATGCGCTCCAGAATCCAAGCAGTTCCGTAATAAGCCTGTATATAAATTTCACCCTGAAATATATCACCGGTCTGACTCTTAATATTTTTATTGTACAATAAGAATCTTTATTAACATCAAAAATGCCCGAATGTATAATTGACCCTACCACGCAGGTAAGAACCAGCGTAAAAAACACAAAGCAGTCTTCCGTTGAAAAACCGGAAGTTCCCACTGTCGTAATTTTTGAAAAAACCAGCTTTGGTACATACATAAATACCATTACATAAGCATAAATTTTTATAATTTTCCATAAGAAAAACAAGAGTTCACCGGTGACAAACAAGCTTGCTTTTTCCCTGCTCTCGTTTTCTTTTTCTTTATAAAAAGGCAGATCTGCTATAACATTTCCAAGCATATTCGCATGTCTTACAGCTTCTATCCTGATACATTGGAGATATTCTTTAATCATTACCGGTTTCCTCACTTCCACTTAGAACGGTTCTGACATCCTCTGCCGGCAATGACAGAATGTGTCCGTCCTCAAAGCATAAAAATTCATCACAGAAAGCTTCAGCTATATCAGGATTTTCCGTCGCAACAATAACAATACGATCTTTTTTAAGGTCATCTATAATTGCTTTCATTCTGTTAATGCGTCTCTTATTGCTGTTCTTAACCGGCTCATCAAATATTATAACGGACGGTTTTAACAAAATAACAGCCAATACCTGTATCTTACGTTTTTCATTATAAGAATATTCTTTTATAAGGTTGTTTCTCTTCGCAACATTAAGCCCGACCATATCAAAATAATCATCAGCCGTTCTGCCTTCTGTTACACAAAGAGGGTGTATTTCTATAAGATAATCAAAAAATTCATAACCTGTCATATATTCCGGAACAACCGCAGAATCCGCAACGATTCCGAAATCGCTGTACTTAATTCTATGCTCTTTCCAATCAGCTTCAATACGGATATATCCTGAATCTATGCCCGTTTCCCCGCATATACACTTGAGGAATGTAGTCTTTCCGTCATCTTTATTTCCTACTATTCCGTATGAAATACCATGGGAAAATGAAAATGATGCACCATCAAGTATAGTCTTATCGCCATATTTCTTCTTTAAATCACGAACTACAAGTCTCAAAATAATATCCTCCGTAAAGCTATATTTATTATATTTTACCCCTTTAATTATTTTTTGTAAACTGAATTTAGTTATTGGATTTTTTCAAATTAATATGTTATAATAGCTAAGTTTATTTTACATATGAAAGGACAGACGTAATGAAAGCATTTTTCAAAAAATGGTGGCATGGATTACTGGCTCTTTATACTTTTATATATATGCCATGTTTTCTTTATCTGGAAAGACATGTTACCAGTGAAACCGGATTTCACGCAATCCATTGTGCTTTAGATGATCATATTCCGTTTGTGGAATATTTCATTATTCCATACTATTCATGGTTCATCTTTATGGCATTTTTTATCATTTACTTTTTCATACGTTCCCAGGGTGAGTGTGTAAGAATGGGGGCTGCCCTTATAATCGGCATGTCAATTGCCGTAATTATATACTTTGTATTTCCTAACGGGCTTGCCGATTTCAGGCCGGAGACTTTTCCCCGCGACAATTTCTGTACAGACCTTGTAAAATTACTGCATAAAGCCGACACTCCGACCAATGTCCTGCCAAGTCTGCATGTATATAATACTTTGGTTATAGAATTCGCTGTATTCAATTCAAAGACCTTCGGCAGACATAAGAAAAAAGTATGTATCATAACAGCAATCTGGGGCTTATTAATATGTGTATCAACGGTTTTCTTAAAACAGCATTCAGTATATGACGTATTGGCTGCAATAGTTCTTGCCGCAATCATTTATCCGATAACATACAAAACAAAATTTTTCAAAAAAATCCAGTAAAAAATAATGCACATCCGATACCGGCACCAGCAAAGGATGTGCATTTTTAAGTATATATTTAGTTAAAATTAAAAACCTTCTTAGCAATTCTATATATTCCCGTTGTAAGTAACCTTCCTGTTCTTCCCGGAATATTTATAAAAAATCCCATAGGATTTCTCTTAAGTTTTCTGTAGGTCTCAGGATGAGAGCTCTTAAGATATTTCCATAAATCTTTTTTCTTCTCATAATTCTCTTCCTTTTTGGAAAGATAACACATTACTGAAGAAATTGCCGTTATTATTTCAAGATAATGCTGCATATACTTCCTGCATTTACTGCTTTCAATAATATCCGGATTATAATAATCAATAAGAAGTCTGTTGACCCTTAACTGTTGGTCTATTCTTTTAATCATGACATTTTCATGTACGGACTGGTCATCCCTTCCGATAAAGTACCAGTAAAAATTAACATCCGCATAATACATGCTTTTGACATAAGGGAATGGCTGGAAAACAAAAATATTATCCACATAGAAAGTATGTTTTGGAAGTACAAGTCCACACTCTCTCAGTAACTCCGTCCTATAAATTACAGAATGCATTATTATGTACTGGTCCTGTCTGAAATGTCCCATATCTTCCCATGTAAAATATGTATCCGTAGGAAGAATGCTTGTATATCTCATAACTTTCTTACGCTTAACGCCTGCTTTATCATATACATAATTGGATATAAGCATATCAAGAGGATGTTCTTCAAGAATAGCCTTGCGCATAATATCAAGCAGTTTAAGATATGCTTCCCTGCCGACCCTGTCGTCACTGTCAACTACCTTGAAAAAATATCCTGCTGCGTTCTTAAGACCTGTATTGACAGCCTCTCCGTGCCCGCCGTTTTCCTGATGTATTACTTTACATATTCTTGGATATTTCTTTTCGTAATTATCGGCAATTTCTGCAGTTCTGTCTGTAGAACCGTCATCTACTATGATAATTTCTACATCATCACCGCCCACAAGCAGGGATTCTATGCATCTTTTCATATATGCTTCTGAATTATAACAAGGAACTGCTATTGAAAGTATTTTTTTCATAATAACCTCTCTCCAACAAAAGATTTGATTTTTTTATATTTTAGTACGTTTAACCTTATTGTCAATGACAAATAAGATAACAAACAATATGGCAAGTGTCACAACAGATACGAGTGCCAACAATCCCACTGTAAGATTAAATTCTACTCCGGGAAGGAAATTGGTAAGCATAACCGATATGAAATTTGCCGAAACATGGAAAATTACCGGTGCCCATATCGTCTTGAAAATCTCATAAATAAAAGCAAGTATCACTCCGATTGGGAATGCATACACAAACTGCACAAGATTGCCGTGAATAAGTCCAAATACCAGCCCGGATATAACCATCGCCCATACTGCAGGTGTTACATTCCTCAGACGTTTAAAAATAAGTCCCCGGAATAAGAGCTCTTCCACTATCGGTGCCGCTATTGCAGATGCCATTATCTGTACAAAAAGATTACCTGAATAAGTAATTTTCTCTACAGCCTGATATGCTTTGGAAAATTTTTCAATTCCGGATAGCGAAACAAGTCCGTTAAAACCTATAGCCGCACATATTCCTGCAGGTACAAGCAGAATAAGCCATGTCTTACGGTAATCCGTATATCTAAAATCTCTCTCATAGTATACGTCAAGTCTCGTATCCACTTTCATTATCCAAAGATAAAGCGGAATAAGAACAACACCTCTTATAAGGGTAAAATACAATGCTTTTCCTGTAAGAAATGCTGTAGCTGCGTCAACTATTCCCTGTTCACTCAGATTCTCAAATGCACCGCTTTGCATCTTAACCGCAAAATATACTATGGTTGCACCCAGTTCTATAATCAATTCCACTCCTAAAAAAATAAGAAGCGGATAAATAAGTCTCCATATAAGACTTCCTGTTCGTTCTTTTTTCATATATCTTCCTTATAATAAATTTGAAAGGTCCATATCAATATCCTGTGTGACCGGAATTCCTTTATCTTCGCACTGTGCCACTTCAGGGATAATGGGAATCCTTGCAATAACCGTGGTGTTAAGCTCCTTAGAGAGTTCCTCAGCTGCGCTTTTTCCGAATATTTCATATATTCTGCCACAGTCTTCACACTTAAAATAACTATAGTTTTCAATAATTCCCAGTAAAGGAACTGACATCTTCGATGCCATATTAACAGCTTTCATAACTATCATTTTAACAAGATTCTGCGGAGATGTAACCATAACCACTCCGTCTATAGGAATTGACTGGTATACCGTAAGCGGAACATCTCCTGTTCCCGGCGGCATATCTATAAGCAGATAATCAAGGTTACCCCATATTACATCACTGTAAAACTGTTTGATAATTGAGGCCACAACCGGTCCTCTGTATATGACCGGGGTCTCTTCACTGTCAAGCAAAAGATTCATTGAAATGATCTTTATGCCCTCCTGTGATACCATAGGATATATACCATTTTCATCAGATAATACCTTGCCGTGGATACCAAACATTGCCGGAACCGAAGGTCCCGTTACATCAGCATCCATTATTCCGACGCTGTATCCCATTGAAGCCAGCCTTCTGGCAATGAGCGCTGTTACCGTAGATTTGCCAACGCCGCCTTTACCGCTTATTATGCCGATAATCTTATGAATTGAACTCTCTTTATTAAGAGGAGCCTTACGAATTCCGCAACTTTCTCTGCTCTTACATTCTTCACAGCCAGAATTACATCCGCTCATTCAATAATACCTCCTGCCGGAATATTTACATAGCCTTATGTAATATTATACCTCTTAATATAAATAAAATCAAATTTATCTTCTTTTTTTTCTTGATTTGAAGGACGGATTGGCAAGAATGCTTAAAAGATTAATAAATTCATTTTTAAAAGTCATTGAACCACCTGCTCCGTTTACTGTAGCTTTCGCCGCGTTTTCACCCACATAATTAACTGTTCTGACTGCTGCTGCAACGCTTTCAATATTTCTTTCAATTGCAAGAAATCCTGCAATTATTACGGTTGACATGCAGCCACCTCCTGTTATTCCCTTAAAAAACGGTGTTCCACCGTGGACCTCATAAATGCTTTCCCCGTCGCTTACAAGGTCTGTTTCTCCCGAAACTACAATAATTGTATTATATTTTTTTGCCAGTTTTTTTAACATATCATCGGATATGCTTTCCCCATTTTTTGCATCCACGCCTTTAGATATTGTTTCATCCAGTGCAAGTGCCTTAATTTCCGAAACATTGCCCCTTATACATGTGGGATGACATTCTTCTATAAGTTTCAGGCACAGGCTGCGTCTGTAGGAAGAAGATGCAGCACCCACCGGGTCTATCACCACGGGATGTCCCAGCGAATTCGCTTTTCTTCCTGCAATCAGCATTGCTTCAAAATTCTCAATCGCACCCATATTGCACACCAGTGCATCACTTCCGGAAGTTATTTCTTTAACCTCCATCTCATGATGCGCCATTACAGGTGACGCTCCTATCGCCAACAGGACATTGGCGCAGTCATTAACTGTTACAATATTGGTTATGCAATGTATTATCGGTTTCTTTTCAGCAATTTTTGAAAAAATATCAGCCCATGCCATAATAAATCCTCCTAAGAGTTCAGTTCACTCTTTATTTTATCCAGTACACCTGTCTGTTTAAGCGGTACGGTTATTAATACTGCTAACAAAGTTCCTCCCGCTGTACTTATAAGAAAAGGTACAACAAATGTGAACAAAGCCGCACCCTTACTACCCATTATAAAAGCTGCCACAGGATATGACAACATTCCGCCTATAACGGCGGTTCCGAATACCTCTCCTATATAAGCCGCAGGTAATTTCTTTATATAATGATACAAAAGTCCTGCTAAAAGTGCTCCGCACATACTTCCCGGGAATGCAAGCAAGGTTCCTAACCCCAGAAGATTTCTTATAAGGCTTGATACGAATGCAGCCGCAACTCCATATCCCGGTCCGAGAATAACGGCACAAAGCACATTTATAAGGTGCTGTACAGGTGCACATTTTGACCCAAAAACAGGGAATGAAAATAATGAGCCAACAACTGCCACGGCAGCAAAAACTGCGGTTAATACAAGTTTCTTTAATTTAATTTTTTCCATTTTTCCTTCTTCCCATTACCTTTAAGAATCCGGAATATCTTATTTTATCATAAACCCATGGTTCATCGGTCCGCTCCCTTTGCCAAGGTCAAGCATGGCGTTAAGTGCTCCCGATATATACTCTTTTGCTTTCTTTACAGAATCTACAAGAGAAAAACCTTTTGCAAGATTGGCTGCAATCGCAGAGGAAAGTGTGCATCCCGTTCCGTGTGTGTTGGGATTATCAATTCTTTTTCCCTGAAACCATGTGATGTTTTTGCCGTCTGCTAAAAGGTCATTGGCATCATTGAGATTATGGCCTCCTTTGAGCAGGACCGCACAGTGATTTTCTTCCGATATTCTTACTGCCGCCGCCTCCATATCCTCTTTTGAGGAAATTTTCATTCCGGAAAGGACTTCCGCCTCCGGAATATTAGGTGTCACAACCGCAGCTATAGGTAATAATTCTTTTTTTAATGTATCGATTGCGTCGTCGCTAATCAGTTTTGCCCCGCTTGTGGCTACCATTACAGGATCAAGAACAATATTCTTTGCTTTGTATTTTATAAGAGCGTCCTTTACTGTTTTAATAAGTTCCTTTGAGGCAATCATACCGATTTTGACTGAATCAGGGTAGATATCCGTGAAAATACATTCCAGCTGTTCTTTTAAAAAGCTGCTGCTCACCTCCATAATATCTTTTACGCCGGTTGTATTCTGGGCTGTAAGAGCTGTAACGGCACTCATGGCATATACGCCGTTTACCGTCATAGTCTTAATATCTGCCTGTATTCCGGCGCCTCCGCAGGAATCACTGCCTGCGATTGTTAATGCTGTTTTCATATCAGTATTTACCTCCATGCATTAATTTTGTATAGCGACATAAAGTGGTGCCCCCGGCATGCCGCTGTGTTTTATATATTTTTTAATATTCTGCGGAATTCTTCTGATGTACCGCAAATATCCGTTTCTGTAAGGATTCCGGAAATTACCGCCACACCTTTTATTCCTGTTTTGGCAAGTTTTGAAACATTTGAAAGGTTAATTCCTCCGATTGCCACAACGGGAATTGCAACACTCCTGCATATATTTTTCAACATATCAAAAGACATTGTTACTGCATCTTTTTTGGTACTGCTGCCAAATACCGCCCCGCTTCCAAGATAATCGGCTCCCTGTTCCATGGCAGCTTTCGCCTGCTCCACCGTCTTTGCAGTTGCGCCTATTATTTTATTTTTCCCGAGAATCCGTCTTGCCTCTTCAATTCCCATATCAGACTGTCCGAGGTGGACTCCGTCCGCATCGGTTTCAAGTGCCAGTCTTACATTATCATTAATGATAAAAGGGACCTTGTATTCATGACACAGTTTTTTTATCTCAAAAGCTTCTTTTTTCAGTTCTTCGTATTCCATATTTTTCTCACGAAGCTGTACCATTGTCACTCCGCCGTCTAACGCTGCTTTTACACATTCGCAAAGATTTCTGCCTCCGGCAGCTTCTCTGTCCGTTATAAGATAGAGTAAAAGATTATTCCGATTCATTTTATTTCCCTACAATATATCAATATATTCACCGTTAAGTGCTTTATTCATGCTTCTTACCGCACAGAACTTTCCGCACATGCTGCAGGTGTCGCTGTGGTCATCCTCCGGTTTACGGCTGTCTCTGATTGCTTTTGCCGTTTCCCCGTCTATCGCACATTCAAACTGAGCATCCCAGTCAAGAACACGCCTTGCGTCTGCCATTTTATCATCAATATCCCTTGCGCCCTTAATTCCCTTGGCTATATCTGCCGCATGTGCTGCTATCTTAGAGGCGATAATGCCCTGTTTTACATCCTCCACATTAGGAAGTGCAAGATGTTCCGCAGGTGTTACATAGCATAAAAATGCGGCTCCATTCATAGCTGCGACAGCTCCTCCGATTGCCGCTGTTATATGGTCATAACCCGGTGCAATATCCGTTACAAGAGGTCCAAGTACATAAAAAGGAGCTCCCATACATATCGTCTTCTGAACCTGCATATTGGCTGCAATCTGGTCAAGAGGAACGTGTCCCGGTCCTTCAACCATAACCTGCACATTATGCTCCCATGCTCTCTTTGTAAGTTCACCAAGTCTTACAAGTTCTTCAATCTGGCATACATCCGTTGCATCTGCAAGGCAACCCGGTCTGCACGCATCTCCCAATGAAATTGTCACATCATATTTTTCACAAATATCAAGAATCTCATCATAATATTCGTAAAACGGATTTTCATTACCTGTCATGCTCATCCATGCAAATACAAGGCTTCCGCCCCTGCTTACGATATTCATTTTACGTTTATGATTCTTAATCTGGTCGATTGTTTTTCTTGTTATTCCGCAATGGAGTGTCACAAAATCCACACCGTTTTGGGCATGAAGTCTTACAACATCTATAAAATCTTCCGCTGTTAGTGTGGACAAATCCCTCTGGTAATGGATTACGCTGTCATAAACAGGCACCGTTCCTATCATTGCAGGACATTCCGATGTAAGTTTTTTACGGAAAGGCTCTGTATTGCCATGGCTTGACAAATCCATTATTGCCTCTGCTCCCATATTGACGGCACTCATTACTTTCTGAAGCTCTATGTCATAATCCTTGCAATCCCTTGACACGCCAAGGTTGACGTTTATCTTGGTTCTTAACATACTTCCTACGCCTTCGGGATTGATACACTGATGGTTAATATTGGCAGGTATTACAACTTTACCTTCTGCCATATATCCCATAAGCTCTTCAAGCTGCATTTTTTCTTTTTCTGCCACAATTTTCATCTGTGGCGTTGCAATCCCTTTTCTAGCGGCATCCATCTGTGTTGTATATTCTCTCATATCTTTACTTACCTTTCCGTAAAATAAAAGACAGAACTACATAAGGATAGTGTCTGTCTGTCAAAACAAAATATCTCCCTACGTTGGCATTATCCAAATCAGGTTATGGGTATAATCTCAGCCTCCAAGGGCACCCCGTTTTCTATAACATTATATCAAAGTAAAATTAAGTTGCAATAAAAAAATAAAATATTTATACTGATTACAGAATTTTTTTATTAAAAAGGACAGGTTATGCTTTATTATTTTACGGATTTAAAAAATATAACAAAAGGACAGCTTGACAGTTTAATGTCTCTTCTTCCACCTGAGCGGTTAAAGCGTGCTCTAAAATATAAGTTTCCTGAGGACAGGCTTGCCTGCGTAATTGCATACCTTCTTTTCCTGTACGGCTACCGCACTGAATACAGCCTGACAGACACTCCTGATTTTGATATTTCATCGGATGGCAAACCCTACCTGAAAAGCCATCCTGAAATTTATTTCAACATCAGTCATTGCAGCAAAGCCGTCATGTGTATTTTTGATTCATCCCCTGTGGGTATCGATGTGGAAACCGTCCGCAGAGTCCCTGCTTCAATGCTTGCCAAAATCTGTTCTCCCGGTGAATTGAATACAATCCGGTCTTCGGATGCTCCGGAGGCTGACTTTTGCCGTATCTGGACTTACAAGGAAGCTGTTTCAAAACTTTCCGGTGACGGCGTATTCAAGAGTCTCCGTAAATCTCCTGCCAAATCGTTATTCACCCATCAGGATGCTTTACTACCCGATGTGTATTTCACAGTTGCATCGGACAGCAAAATTAACTTAACCTCAAGGGAGCTTACTTTGAGTGATTTTGAGTTGTTTGGGTAGAGATTTGCAGACGCCGTGGCGGGATGCACGGGTGTTGCATCCCACATCCCACGCATTTAATGACAGCAACCCACTCAATGCCTGCGCCTGCCCCATGTTGCATCCCATATCCCACACGCTTTATTGCAATAAAAAAACTTTGGTTACACTTTTTAACTATGCGTAACCAAAGTTCTGTAATTTACTATTATTTTTCAACAAATGTAACAGGACATCCTAATCTGTAGTGACCTTTTATATATTCAGCGATTGCGTGTGAACAGTATACCGTTGTTGCCTCTGTATTGCTGTCCATATCATTGTTACCACACATGATTGCATCCAATTCGTATACCAGATTGGTTCCCGGTGCAAAAGTAATGCTGTCAAGATGGTAGCAGCTATAGAAAGTCCTTCTCAAGCCCTGCATCGTTGATGGAAGAATGACTTTTTTAACAATCTGATTGCTTCTAAATGTGTTAAGTGCAGCTACAACCGGTTTGCCATTGATAGTATCAGGTACGATAACCTCCCTGTCCGTTCCGATATACTTCAACAGGCAATATCCCTTTGTCTTAATTCTGTTTTTAAAAGTTTCGGCTATATCGATTGTCTCTCTTTCGCCTTTTTTGTTGATAGAATCGCTTGTGAGGACATCATCTGACTTACAATATACCCATGTGCCATCAGTTATTACACTGTAATGCTCATCAACATTATAAGTCCAGTCATAATATGACTCGTTGTTGCGGAGGCCTTCTTCAGTATCATCTTCTTCATCAAAAAATTCCACATCGGAGAAAGTTTCTCTTACAGGTGTTTCAACCGCAGCTACAAAAGTTTCTTTTGCGGTTTCTGCTTCTGAACTAACATCATCATATTTACCTGCTGATACCGGACCATCTTCTTTTTCAAGCTCTGTAACCTTTTCTACTGCCGGTTCAGCGGTAACATCATCGATTTCTATTTCCTGAACTTCATCCGAAAAATCTTCATCATTTAATACAAAATTATCTCTCACCGGTTCTGCATCAACCGGTTCTGCAATAAATTCCCTGTCAAGTTTCTTATCAGATATATCAACAGGCTCGTCTTTAACTGACTCCCTGCCAACAACCACTGACTCAAATACAAACGTATCATCAGGTTCTGCTTCCGGCTCCTCAGCTACATCCTGTGCCTCTGTTACTTCCGGCTCCTCGGCTACATCCTGCACATCTGCTGCTTCCGGCTCCTCAGTTACATCCTGCACATCTGCTGCTTCCTGTGCCTCGGCTGCTTCCGGCTCCCCGGCTGCATCCTGTGCCTCGGCAGGTTTCTCTGCTTCTTCGCGCTTTGGTTTGAAATCCACGATAGGCTTTGCCTTGGATACTGACTGGAATTCCTCATCTTCTTCGTAAGAAATGTCTTCATCGTAAAAAGATGTGGCTTTGTCATTCTGTGGTTCGTTGTCCTCATCCACAAAAATGTCGTCCTCGTCTGCTGCGCTTTTCTTAGCGTGGTGGGATTCGTTCTTACTAAAAAGCGGAAGTTTGACAAGTTCATCCTTCAGGAAACTGTTTAAACTCTGCTTTTTCTTCTTGCTCTTGCTGACTGCCACAATTGCTGTTGCAACTGCCGTAACTCCTAATACTATGGCACCGAAAGTACCAAATCCATGTTTGTCTTTATCTTTCATGTCTGACCCTCTCCGTTCAAATAGTCTCAAAATTAAGCTACCTCTATTATCGGATTTTTAGGGGGTATTTGTCAACTAAATTGAGTATTAAAATACCCTTTTTTCTTAAATTTTTTCATATAAATTATATAAGTAATAATAAGCGGTACGGCAGCACATACCCATGCAACCGGACCGGCAAAACATACACCGGAAAAACCTATCGCTTTTGGAAGCGTGTATGCGACTATAGACCTTGCTCCAAGTTCAAAAAATCCCGCAAGTAACGGCATTGTTGTCTTACCCATTGCCTGAAGAGCATTTCTGAAAATAAAAATCTGGAACAATGGGATATAGAAAAACATTGAAATATGGAGATAAGTCATTGCATAGGAAAGTATTAATTCATCCCCGCCTTTTATGAAAAGCCGGCTGATTGGTCTGCCGAAAATGAAAATAACACCCATACATAAAACTGCGCTTCCAACCGTAAAAAGACTCCATTTCAATATTCCGTTTTTAATCCTGTCATATCTGCCGGCACCTACATTCTGACCGACAAAATTTGCAACTGTTACGCCACCCGATATGCCAAACTGCATGATAAGCTGTTCCGTTTTACTGGAAGCCGTAAAAGCAGCAATGTAATTCTCACCAAATACATTTACGGCACCCTGTAGGATGATTGTTCCGATTGCCGTAACCGAAAACTGGAACGCCATCGGAAGTCCTATGGTAAGGTGTGTCTTTATAATTCCCGGATTAATTTTAAAATCTTCTTTCTTTATATGAAGAACAGGGAACTTAACGGAAATATATACGATACACGCAATTCCGGCAACAAGCTGTGCAAGCACTGTAGCAATGGCGGCACCTGCAACGCCCCAATTAAATACGACTATAAAAAGCAAATCCAGACCGATGTTAAGGAGTGCTGAAAAAATCAGGAAATAAAGCGGGGTTTTGCTGTCACCAAGAGCCCTTAGTATACACGAAACGGCATTGTATAGCATAGGTGCAGCTATTCCCGCAAAAATAATAACGATATAATTATAGGACATATCAAAAATACCGTCCGGTGTGTTAATAAGCCTTAGAACCGGCTTGGTTATCAGCACCGAAAGTAAAGTGATAAACAATGTGATTCCGGTCCACAACATAATGGCATTACATACGGAATTACGCATCCTGTCATAATCTTTTGCCCCAAAGCATTGTGCTATATGGACCGAAAAACCGCTTGTTATTCCTATAACAAACCCATTGACAAGGAAAAACATTGACCCGGTATTACCTACGGCAGCCAATGTACTGTTTCCAAGACATTGTCCGACAATAATTGTGTCGGCAAAATTATATATCTGCTGTACAAGATTGCCAATCAGCACAGGGATTGCATATTTTATCATAAGGCTGATTGGTTTTCCTGTTGTTAAATCTTTTGCTTTTGACATTACATTCTCTCCGGTGCTTCGATACCAAGCAAGTCAACACATGTCTCTAACACATCTTTTGTAAGTTTTATAAGTGCAATATAACCTTTCTTTTTATTTTCATCTCCTTCTGAAAGAATCTTTGTTTCATGATAAAAATGGTTAAAAGCATTGGAAAGATCATATATGAATTTACAAATTTTGTGAGGTGCACTTTCTTCATATGCTGTCTTAATCATATCCTGCATGCCTGTGAGCACAAGCATAAGTGAACGTTCGCTCTCGCTCTCAGGGTTAGTAGTATGGATACCTGACACCACGCCTCCTGCATTTTCATATTTTTTAAGAATAGATTTAATTCGTACAATTGTGTAAAGGATATATGGACCTGTGTCTCCCTCAAAAGAGGTGAAACGATCAATATCAAATACATAATCCTTAGATGCCTGATTGGACAAATCACCATATTTTAATGCGGCAAGTCCTACCATCTTAGCTATATTTCTGGCTTCACTCTCATCCACGGTACGGTTAGCCATGATTTTTTCGTATACCTTGTCTTCAATTTCTTTTATGAGGTATTCAAGACGCAGTACACCACCCTGTCTTGTCTTGAAAGGTTTGCCGTCACTGCCGTTCATCGTACCGAAACCGATGAACTTAAGTTCTGTATCAGGAGATACGATTCCTGCTTTTCTTGCCACACGGAAAAACTGTGTATAGTGAAGTTCCTGTCTCTTATCTGCAAGGTAAATGTATGACTTAGGTGCATATAATTTTTCCCTCTCGATAAGTGTCGCAAGGTCGGAGGTCTCGTAATTGGCTGCTCCGTCCGATTTCTGGATGATACATGGAGGAAGCTCCCTGCTGTCATTTTCCTCGGCTATGTCTACAACAATGGCACCCTGGCTTTCATGGGCTATCCCCCTGTCTACCATATCCTTAACCATATCAGCAATATATGGCTGGGCATCACTTTCACCCTTCCATAAATCGAAATGGACATTAAGGTTGTCATAATTTTTCTTCAAATCAGCAACCGACACATTGATAATGTGTTTCCAGAGGGCTGTGTATCCTCTGTGACCGTTCTGTAAAAGATATGTGGCATTCTGAGCCGATTTCTTATATTCGGCATCTTCTTTTGATTTGCCGCTGGCACATGGATAAATTTCCTCAAGTTCTGATATTGTAAAAGGCGCTTCCGCCGGATATTCACCTGTGAAATTATCATCAAAATATGGTAAATCCGGTTTACGTTCTTTGAGTTCTGTAATAATAAGTCCCATCTGGAGACCCCAGTCGCCAAGATGAACATCACCTATTGTCTTATAACCTGCAAATTTGCAGATTCTTTTTACACTTTCGCCGATTACTGCCGAACGAAGATGTCCGATATGAAGAGGTTTGGCTACATTGGCTCCGCCGTAATCAACAAATACCGTCTCATCCTTAGGTTCACAGTCGCATCCAAACTTATCTTCCAAAGCCATGGCACGAACATAACCACCTATAAAATCTGCGCTCATTACCATGTTGATAAAGCCCGGTTTGATACATTCAACCTTCTCAAAGTCACTGTTGTCCTGTAAAATTGCAACCACTTCATCACCAATCATAAATGGTGCTTTCTTATATTCCTTTGCTGCTGCCATTGCTCCGTTGCACTGATATTCACATAAATCAGGTCTGTTGGATATTCCTGTCTTTCCGTATTTATCATCATAGCCGCATTGTTTAAAAGCATTTCCGACTATTTCTGTAATCTGGTCTAATATTTTTTTCATAAAAATTATTCCTCCGTTGGTTATGTTCCATTATACTTTTCATATTTACGGTTGTAAAGAAATTTTAACGTTAAAACAGCTATGAGAGGATTCCGGTAATCCCAGATAAACTCATAGCTGTCATTAGAAATTCTTAATTATTCCATAACAATTAAATTGTTGCTATATCAATCGGTGTCATTGACTGTGTTGCCTGACATTCAAGACTTGTAAGCAATGCATTGGCTGTATCAAGTGATGTAAGAACGTTTACACCGGTCTCGATTGCATGTCTTCTGATAATGAAACCATCGTGGCTCTTTTCAATACCGTTCTCAGGTATATCGATAACAAGGTCAATCTTGTGGTCAAGAATAAGGTCAAGAAGTGTTGGTGATTCCTGTTCAACCTTATTGATCTTAATTGCCTCAACGCCGTTTTCATTGAAATAACGTGCTGTACCTCTTGTCGCATAAATTGTATATCCAAGAGCTGCAAAACGTTTTGCAACCGAAAGAGCATCTTTCTGCTCATGGTCATTAACTGTCATAATCATCTGTTTATGTTTTGGAAGATTAACGCCTGCACCTACAAAGGCTTTGTATAATGCTTCGTTAAAATCTTTTGCTATACCAAGACATTCACCTGTCGATTTCATTTCCGGTCCAAGGCTGATATCAGCGCCGCGAATCTTTTCAAATGAGAATACAGGCATCTTGATAGCAATGTAGTCTGCTTTCTTCTGAAGTCCGGGTGTATAGCCAAGACCTTTGATTGTATTACCGATAATAACCTGTGTAGCAAGTTTTACAATAGGAATACCTGTAACTTTGCTTATATATGGAACAGTTCTTGAAGAACGTGGATTAACCTCTATTACATATACCTGGTCATTGTATACGATAAACTGGATATTAATAAGACCTTTTACATGTAAAGCTCTTGCAAGCTTAATTGTATAATCTTCAAGCATATCCACAATTTTCTGTGAAATACTCTGGGCAGGATATACTGAAATACTGTCTCCTGAATGGATACCGGCTCTTTCAATATGCTCCATAATACCGGGAATTAAAATATCTTCTCCGTCACAAACGGCATCAACTTCAATTTCCTTACCCATAAGGTATTTATCAACAAGGATTGGATGTTCCTGAACCTGTCTGTTAATGATTTCCATAAATTCAACAATATCTTTGTCGCTTATGGCAATCTGCATACCCTGTCCGCCAAGGACATAGGAAGGTCTTACAAGAACAGGATAACCTAATTCATTAGCTGCCTCAAGAGCTTCTTCTGTAGTGAAGACTGTCTTTCCTGCTGCTCTTGGAATTCCTGTCTGTTCAAGAATCTCATCAAAAAGCTCTCTGTCTTCTGCCGCATCAACATCTTCTGCGCTTGTACCGAGGATTGGAACGCCCATTTCCATTAATGCTTTTGTGAGCTTAATGGCTGTCTGTCCACCGAACTGTACAACAGCTCCGTCCGGATGTTCAAGTTCAACAATGCTTTCAACATCCTCAGGTGTCAATGGTTCAAAATAAAGTTTGTCAGCTATATCAAAGTCGGTACTTACTGTTTCAGGGTTATTATTGATAATGATTGTCTCATATCCTTCAGCCTTGAATGCCCATGTACTGTGAACCGAACAATAGTCAAATTCGATACCCTGTCCGATTCTTATAGGACCTGAACCGAGTACGAGGACTTTTTTCTCAGGCTTAGTCTCAATAACTTCATTTTCTGAGCTGTAGCATGAATAGTAGTAAGGTGTTGAAGCCTCAAATTCGGCAGCACAGGTATCAACCATCTTAAATGCCGCATGAATACCATATTCATCCCTTAAAGCCTTAATTTCTTTTTCTGTCCTGCCTGTAAGTCTTCCGATAACAACGTCAGGGAATTCAATTCTCTTTGCTTCAGCAAGAAGTTCTTTGGTAAGTTCCTCTGTCTTGAGGCGGTTTTCCATTTCAACGATAATGTGGAATTTATCGATAAACCACTTATCAATCATGGTAATATCATGGATTGTATCGTAAGAAATGCCTCTTCTTAAAGCCTCTGCAACAACATACATACGCTTATCATCAATGTTGTGAAGAAGTTCAATAATGTCATCATCAGAATATGATGAGTAATCATCGTTCATAAGCGAATCAACGTGCTGTTCAAGTGAACGGATAGCCTTCATAAGTGCGCCTTCAAAGTTAGTGCAGATACTCATGACCTCACCGGTTGCCTTCATCTGTGTCGTAAGCTTTCTTGAAGCAGTAATAAATTTATCAAAAGGAAGTCTTGGAATCTTAACTACGCAATAGTCAAGAGCAGGCTCAAAACTTGCAAATGTCTTATGTGTAATTGCATTAGGTATCTCATCAAGGTTATAGCCGAGTGCTATCTTAGCCGCAACCTTGGCAATAGGATAACCTGTTGCTTTGGAAGCAAGGGCTGATGAACGGCTTACACGAGGATTAACTTCGATAACGCAATATTCAAAACTTGTTGGATGAAGTGCAAACTGTACATTACATCCGCCTGTTATTTTAAGTTCGTCAATAATATTAAGAGCTGATGAACGAAGCATCTGGTATTCCTTATCAGACAGTGTCTGTGAAGGTGCAACTACAATACTGTCACCTGTGTGTACTCCGACAGGGTCAATATTTTCCATATTACATACTGTAATACAGGTTCCGTTGGCATCACGCATTACTTCGTATTCGATTTCCTTCCATCCTGCAATACATCTTTCAACAAGTACCTGGCCTACACGGCTTAATCTTAAACCATTGGAAAGAATGTCGATAAGTTCTTCTTCGTTCTTAGCAATACCGCCACCGCTTCCACCGAGTGTATATGCCGGGCGGAGAACTACAGGGTAACCAATCTGGTTGGCAAAAGCAATACCGTCTTCAACGTTCTCAACAACAAGAGAAGGTGCACAAGGCTCTCCGATTTTTTCCATTGTTGTCTTAAATTCAAGTCTGTCTTCTGCCTTCCTGATTGTCTCAGCAGTTGTACCGATTAATTTAACATTATGTTCTTCAAGGAAACCTGTCTCAGCAATTTCCATTGCAAGGTTAAGACCTGCCTGTCCACCGAGTGTAGGAAGAATACTGTCCGGTTTCTCCTTGAGAATAATCTGCTCAAGTGACTTAACTGTCAATGGCTCAATGTAGACTTCATCAGCAATATTTTTATCAGTCATGATTGTGGCAGGGTTAGAGTTCACAAGAACAACCTCCATGCCTTCTTCTTTAAGAGAACGACATGCCTGTGTTCCCGCATAGTCAAATTCGGCAGCCTGACCGATTACAATAGGACCTGAACCGATTACTAATACTTTTTTTATGTCTTTATTCTTTGGCATAATTAATCCCTGCCTTTCTTCATCATATTCATGAATCTGTCAAAAAGATAATCCGAATCCTTAGGACCTGCACAGGCTTCCGGATGGAACTGGACTGTAAAAATGTTCTTGCCTACATATTCAAGACCTTCATTGGTCTTGTCATTAACATTGATAAATGCAGGTCTTGCAATCTTATCATCAAGTGTATCCATATCAACAACATATCCATGGTTCTGTGATGAGATATATACCTTACCGGTCTGAAGATCCTTAACCGGATGATTAGCTCCTCTGTGTCCGTATTTCATCTTATGTGTATCAGCGCCTGTGGCAAGTGCCATAAGCTGATGTCCGAGACAAATTGCAAAAATAGGAACATCCGAATCATATAATTTCTTGATTTCCTTAATAATGGAAACACATTCCTTAGGGTCTCCCGGGCCGTTAGAAAGCATTATTCCGTCAGGATTAGCTGCAAGGATTTCTTCTGCTGTGGTTAAAGCAGGATAAACAGTTACCTCACAGCCTCTCTTATTAAGAGACCTTGCAATATTTCTCTTGGCACCGAAATCCATAAGCGCAACCTTAAATCCATCACCGGGAAGTACATATTTCTCTTCACAGGTTACTTTTTCAACAACCTTGCCTGTGGTATATTCTTTTAATTTAGGGAGAATCTCATCAAGATTATAATTCTCATTGGTGGTAATCATTCCGTTCATAGTACCCTTTTCCCTGAGAATCTTGGTAAGAGCACGGGTATCAATACCTGCAATACCCGGAATGTTATTTTCTTTAAGAAAATTTTGTATAGAATCTTCACTACGGAAGTTACTTGGAACACGTGAAAGTTCTCTGACAATAAAACCGTCAGGCCATGGTCTGCCTGATTCCTCATCAGCATAGCAAATACCATAATTGCCAATTAATGGATATGTCATAACTACTGCCTGTCCGGCATATGATGGATCTGTAAGAACCTCTAAATATCCTGTCATTGAGGTATTAAAAACAATTTCACTGATTACTTCTCTCTCAGCTCCAATGCTTGTACCTTCAAAGACATTTCCGTCACTTAGAATCAAAAATGCTTTCATCTTCACACCTTCAAACCTTTCACATGTATTATTTATTTAGGCAAAAAAAAAACAACTAAACATACTGATAGCGCTTTTTTTCTTCAAATTGTAGAAATTTTACCATAAAATCCGACTGATTTCAAGATGCAAATTGTACTCAACAAATATTTTTTTCATCATATAATATTATGTAAGCATCGATGCTGTCATTTGTGATTAATTTTGCATCGCGGCAATATGAATTATAATATCCGGAAAGGTTAAAATTATGCTTTATAAAAATGATGAAACCGGCTTTTTAAGGGTTAATATCACAAATGAAGAAGGAATTCCCATTGATGCAACCGTCAGCATCTACGAAGGTACGGATGAAGAAAACCCTGTTGACGTTGCAGAAACCAATTCCATAGGTCAGACAGAACAAATCGAACTGCCGGCTCCACCACAGAGCATCAGCGAAGCTCCCGGCATTATCATACCTTACTCCATGTATAATATTGTAGCTTCTGCTCCGGGCTTTGCCCCGGTTTCCATTACCGGTTCAAATATTTTTTCCGGAATATTATCAATACAAAATATTGTTCTTACGGGAAATCCCGGCAATTATAACATTGGTCCCAATACACTAATCGGCAACTATCCTCCAAAAATTCCTGAGGCCGAGATAAAACCCATTGAAAACACCGGTGAAATTGTTCTTGACCGTGTTGTGGTACCCGAAACCATTGTTGTCCATGACGGTGTCCCATCCGACTCGACAGCAACGGACTACTACGTTCCATTTGCCGATTATATAAAAAATGTTGCCAGCAGTGAAATATACCCTACATGGCCCAGAGAAACCATCAAAGCCAATGTAATTGCCATTATTTCTTTTACCCTGAACCGTGTATACACCGAATGGTACCGCAATAAAGGTTATTATTTTACCATTACATCTTCTACCGCTTTTGACCATAAGTGGATTAATAAGCGTAATATTTTCGACACCATTTCCAATGTTGTTGATGAATATTTCTCAAATTATGTATCCCGTCCCGATGTCAAACAGCCAATCCTCACCCAATACTGCGACGGCAAAAGGACTACCTGCAGCGGTCTCAGCCAGTGGGGTTCCAAGTCTCTTGGGGATGACGGCAAAACCGCTCTCCAGATTCTTCGTAATTACTACGGCAGCGACATATATATAAACACTGCCGAAATAATCGAGGGCATCCCTGTCTCATATCCCGGATACACCCTTGAAATCGGTTCATACGGTCCTCCTGTCACCACCATTCAGGAACAGCTTTCCCTCATCCGCCGTACCTACAGCAACATACCTCCTCTTACTGTTGACGGAATCTACGGTAAGGACACAGCAGCTTCCGTCAGCGAATTCCAGGAGACCTTCAACATGCCCGTTACCGGCACCGTCGATTATGCCACATGGTATAAAATATCCCAGCTATATGTGGCACTGGCTAAATTGTCGTAGATTCACACAGTGATCTAATCCGTATGTTTTCGGCTGTCAATGTACTCTTCTGCCATATTTACAATAATACCAAATCCGTAAATCAGTGCTGTCCTAAAAAGAATAGCAATCATCTGACATATTATACCTGCAGTTTGCAATGTTCCGTAGTTGTAAATAGATATTGCTGATTCAAAATTTCTATACAGTGAAATATCGTGGCTCACACTGATTGCTATGCAAACTACAAACAATACAAATCCAACCAGGCAATATACGACTGCAATACCTTTGATAAGACTACTTACTCTAAACTTTTTCTTCATAATGCTACCTCCAATTTGTTAAAAAATAATGCGGGACAGAAGCCTGATGGTTGTATTTTCCAATCCCGTAATAATTATCTCATATTGTATGTCCCAAAAAAAGGACTTATATTATATATTTTTATATGGCAAATTGATATTCATATATGATATAATTTACTACAAATTATAATTTTAGAGGAGGACAAAAGATGTTAATTAACTGGCTTATCATGGGTTATTTTCTGATTCTTTTTGGTGAAAGAATCCAGAGTCTCATACGTTCATTTGCGGATAAAAATCTTTCCATGTGGGGAGATGGGTTCAGCCGGTATGTAAACGGCATCTGTATTCTGTCGCTTGCAGCATCCGTTATTTTATTATTTACAATCAACAGGGATTTTCTTAAGGCACTTCTGTCAGACGGAACGCAGGTTAATGCAAAGATGATATGTATTACAATCGGCGTGATTCTGGTCTCAGGAATGGTGCATACCGAATATACAATCCCCGGAATACAATTTGCCTCATACGGATTTCTGATAGCCGCACTTGTCATCAGAACGGCTAAAAATAATGCAATGGCAAATGACAGCATATTACTATGGCTTTCACTTGTGTATCTCATATTTTTTTCTATGGCTATTCCGGTTGTATATAAATCACATATTGAATACGCCGGATTATTCCATATAATAGAGGCAGTTGTATCACTTGTGCTTGTCGCTGCTTTTGCATATATGGCATACAGAGTATTCAATAATGATGCAGTCAATCTTTTTATGCTTCTGCCAATTATCATAGCCGTCATAGGCGACGCAGTTATTCTTTCATTGAGATGGAAAGAACAGGTTAATACATTTGTTCTTATATTTATTATCGCATCGGCTGTCATGTGGCTGGCAGGATTTATTGCGAGCAGGAGGTAAGTGTTTCCAAAACTCTTACCCCCCAACGCTATTGACTTTACCGCCACATCAACAAACGCAGTAAAGCGGCCTGCCGGTGAAACGGTTATAGATACAGAACGGAATAAAAGGCGACGGTACACTTTCAGTAAACTCTGATGCTTTTATTCGGATTTCTCGTTTCCTACTATCCTGTATGTAGTCCCCCCTACAGTTACACCTAAAACTTCTGCAACCTTGGAAAGAATATCCTGAGTGAAATTTTTGCGCTTCTTAATACCTTGATACGGCCTCCTAACATTTCATTCATGGTAATCTCTCCATCTATTCATACTGATATTTTATCAAAAAAAAGAATAAAGTCATTCTTTATAATGGCAACGAGGCAGTCGATGCCGGTGCGTAATCGGTATACCCTAATGCAATGTATATGTGTTCAAAAAAATGTAGCATCATTCAACATGGGCAAGTACCCCTAGCACTTTCTTGAAAAGAGAGCTTGATTTCTGCTCCGATTCCAGATGCATCAAATCCATAAGAACCGGAATAATTGCATGTTCTACGACGTCACTTGGAATAGAATCAAGGCAGGCTTTTCTGACTTGTACAAAGCGATAATAGTAATTCGCCTTGGTAATGTTATTTGCCACTCTAGAAATTTGTATCAGCTATTAAGAGTCTTTATTGTCATACATATACTGACATCTACAACAGTAGAAATTTATTTCAGCTATTACACAAATAATTTTCATATCTATTTCAGGATCTACAACAGTAGAAATTTATTTCAGCTATTAAACTTTTCAAGCACTACTTTTTTTAATTCCAATCTACAACAGTAGAAATTTATTTCAGCTATTAAACTTGTCTTATTACCCTTTTTTGTGTGTATCTACAACAGTAGAAATTTATTTCAGCTATTAAACATTTCATCAATTCATCATATTCCTGCTATCTACAACAGTAGAAATTTATTTCAGCTATTAAACAATATCTGCGAGACTAACTCCGTTTGAATATCTACAATAGTAGAAATTTATTTCAGCTATTAAACTCATATCTCGTCATAATAGCCAAATCATTAATATGTTTTTATATAAAAACAGCATATAATTTATGCACTTTGTCTAATAGCTGTCATAAATATACAATTATTATAAATATTAAGACAACGGATTGCAACTATGTAATTATTTTCTTCATTTTTTGCATAGCCATACCTGATAGTTTTACACGTCTTTGATAATACAAAGACAATTATACTGTCTTCCTGAGAAAACTTTCTTTCATACCGATTTTTTATATCAGCCAAAATATTATTCAAAATTCTGGTGCTATTGTCTATTTCAAATACTGAATATTGTATTCTATGCCCAAAACGGCTCAAATATTTTGAAAAATTTGTTCTTAACTTATCATCTGAAATATCATAACTAATAATTATCAGTACATCCATCCTCCAATTGTGATACAACAATCTTATCTTTAATGCTGAATTGAGGGTATATATCAGGATTCAACTCTTTCATAAACGCTCTGTAATAACCTCTTATATACAAAAAAATAGCTTCCTTACATTCCAATAAATCCTTCATAAATATATTGGTATAATCTGATGATTTTTTGTAATTTAATTGCCACTGACCATTTATCTGTACAAAATCCTGTTCTTTAAATTGCTGCAAATTAATACCTATCCTTACTCTCCAGTCAATAAGAGGTCTAAAAGGTTCCATAATATCACATACAAGAGATTTTCTCATATAAAAGCATGTATGAAAAACTCCATAATAGGCATCAAATCCAAACACCTGAAGAATACAATCAATAAAATTAAATAAAAGATTATACCCAATATCAAGTAAACTATTTATATAATCAAATTTAATTCTGGGTTTTCTTCCTTTCCATCTAACATTATCAAAAATCCTTGCAAAATATACTTTAGATGCGGTTCCCTCTATTCCCAGGGTGGTATCTCTTTCAATATTATGCTCATTCAATTTTAATCTATATGAATCTAACATTGAAATCCCCTCCTTTACAAATTCGCTTTTTCTGCGAATTTGGGAAAGTGCATCTCTTTGATTTATTACTTTATTTTTTATAATATTTCTAGCTATTTCGTCACCACAATAGGCGTATTGTTTCTTATGCAGATATGTATTGCCTTGCATTCCGGCATTTAAAACCGCGTACAACTTAAATGTATAGCTCATAAGGCAAATTGCAAAACCATATTTATCCGCTCGCCTGATTAATCCCGTAGTGATTGATGCATCTCCAACAACTACTAACATAAATATTCTGTAACAAGTATGCTGATATTTTATTTTTCCGTCACCATCCGTAATTACCATATTGTCATTTTTATATGATATTTTATCACCTTTAGAAGGTATAAAAAATATAATTTGTTTTTTACTAAAATCATTTATATCTATCATAATTCCTCCGTCAAACACCGGTCACATGCTGGCTCGTAAATACAATGTTTACATTTTTTCAAATTATTCTGTATAAATGAATCCATTTTCAAATTTTTGTAACATACCTGCATCACATTCTGGTAAAGTAATATTATATGTCTTATTATCATCCATGCTATATAATTCAATTTTTCGTACAGCATATCCCATCTCTTTAAGTGCAAAATACTGTGCATAAACCTGAAATATACATCCATAGCTGTAAGTATATTCTTCTTATGTGAATATGTATTTTCATCTACATTTTTATGTGCATTGGTTCCATTAATCTGTGTTACATTCTGATATGTTATTGTGTCCCGATTTCCATATAATTTATGAAAATAAATAGAAACCGGACAAAAAATAAAGTCATTAAATTCTGTTATTAAGATTGTTTCATCCACATTTAACACTCTTTCTTTATAAAATGAGTTTGTGCATATTCAATCCATTCCTTATTGCTAATTGCAATTTTAACATTTTTTAATTCGTCATCCTCTGCTTCTTTGATTCTATCAATTGCCCAAAGTGCTTTTCTTGCTATATTGTATGCACCATTTGCATCAGCATTTTGTGGCAACAGACTACTATCTTCATTATCATATTGTCTGCTGTCATAAAAATTTCCCATGTTATTCATTACCGGTGAAATAATATAATCTACATCCGTTTTTCCAGTAATATTATTTCTCATCTGCAGTGTCAGTTTGATATAACGAATAAAATTTACCCAAAATCCTTTATCTGAAATACATTTTATGGCAGGTATTATATCATCACCACCAATATACGAAATATTATAACTCTCTAACAGTTTTTTTATTTCTTCAGACAATTTAATTACTTTGTAATCATTTTTATTATTTGTATTGGAATTTCTGAATTCTTCAATTCTGTCTCCATTACTATAAAATGTCCACTTTTTCCTATAATCAATATCAGCTCTTGTAAAATTTGAATAGTCAATATCAAATCCGAACATATCTATACTTTTATCATACTTTATTGAATCAAATCTACTAATCCATTCACATGATTCATTTACACTTACATATTTAGGTTTTAAGAAGTCAACAAACCCTGTTGTCGGGTCAATTTTACTTGTAAGCCATGCCGGCACATAAAAAACAAATCCATTTTGAAATGAACTATCTTTATTGAATGAATTTGCCAATTGATATCCCTTTAAAATTCCACCATTTTCCATTTCTTGCTTATTTTTATCAACCATATAATTTAATTTATCAATAAGCTTTTTCTCAAATTTCTGATAAACCTGTTTTTCAAATTTAAGTCTGTTCCTTACAAAACCTCTATTAAGGTCTTCCATTGCAATTATCGCATCATATTTTTCAACAAGCTGGCATATTTTATGAACAACCTGTGAAAGATATCCATCCTTTAGTTCTTTTATATTTTCAATGCTTTTCCAACTTTTTCTCTGCTTATCTCTTTCGGCTTCACATTTACTTAATAACTTATGATAATCTGTTGTATGTTGGACACTGTTATATTCATTTATTATATTATTAAGTGACATCTGTTCAACAATTTCCCCATTACCATTAATTACACATATATAAATAAGATTTCTTTCTCCACGGTCTATACCAATAATATAATTGTCATCACATTCTTTCAGTTCTTTTCGTACACGCTCATTTATTGTTTGTACATTTTCTGCTTCCATTGCATTTTTATTAATATCGATAGATACATGCAACATATACTGATCTTCTGTAAATCTCTTATCCTTGATTAGATCATAGTTAAATACAGATTGCTTCTTTGAATTAAGTGGATTTTTATTATCTAGTTTTTGTCCTTTATTATGAACAATTAATTTATCTTTACTTATGCTGGCCGGTCTTATAAAGAATTCCGCACCTCCATTTAATTTCATTATCTGATTTTCAAGATTATCTTCATCAAATAATGCTTCAAAATACATTGTATGGAGATTTTTATTTCCTTTACTATATTCTGAAAAATCCTTACTGTATATTCTGAACAAATATATCTGTCCATTCTCCACAAGTTCATTTATATATCTTGTTGATATTTTTTCAAATCTGATTGAATATGCCTGTCTATTCACATCTTCAAAGAAATCTTCTAATGCCGGATACTCTTCTGCATTTTTAAATTTAAAATCAAAGTATCTGTTACCGTTTTTATCAATAATAGGCTCATAATTTACTAAAAAATCAGTTTTGACATAGTCAATGAAACGTTTTTTTTCATCCTCCGTCAACGATTTACTGTCTTTTTTTCTTTTTTTCAAAATTTCAAGAATTTCAAGCGGTGGATTTTTAATATTTTTTCCAGAAATATACTTTGCAGCATTAGGAATTTGCTTATATATCATCTTTTTATAATAATCTCTGTCTTCCACATATTCGTCTGGTATATTATCAAATGGACTTTTTTTATCATTAATTATTGCAAAATAATACTGCCCATCTTTCAATAACATAGAAGTTTTGCGGGCATTTTCTTTATTTATATCCCATCCCTCAAGCATCTGCGGATTATCAAAATATAACCTGTATTTATCTGATTTATATGGTTTCCTTGTTGATGTAATATAGTTGCGTACTTTATTATATATGCTGTCAATCTCACAGATTCTATCAAAAGCCGGTATAAAATCCCCATAAAAAACGTAATCTATATTGTTCTCTTTGCCATTGAGCATAAACTGTTTTAATAATGATTCCAATTTTTTTACACCATCAAGGTATGTTTTTATTTCTTCGATTTCTTTCTCTGAAAATTCATAGTCATCTTCGTCCACTTCTTTACTGTCAAATACAGACTTAAAAATCGTATAACTTTCTGTTATGCTCTTGAACAATTCATTGATATTGCATTGATAATATTTTATTAAATCTTCGACATTTTTGTTTAGCAAACCTGCAATTTCATCAATTGAAAAGCTATCAATCTTTTTGTATGTTTTATTTCTATTTTCTTCATATTTTTCAATATCTTTAATCTTACTTCTTTTTTTCTTACTGTCATACTCACTATTCCAATTATCTCTAAATAACATCCAATTATCTGATATTGCATTTGAAATTGTTGTTATAGCTGTTCCATTTTTAATATAAATTCCAGATGTATCATATTCATCAAATTCATTAAAAATCTTGCCTAATCTTTCTAATGTATCTCCCATATATGACTCTCTGACAGCTTTAATAACATCTGCTGCACAGTCATACTTATCCAATGAAAATGATTTGCTAACGCTATCTGACAGGATTTGTTTATACAACGGCGTAATTTGAGGTAATTTATGTTTTTCACGATTATTTTTAATTTTCTGATTATATAAATTTACAATTTCATTCAATCCCTGAATCTTTGTCCCATCTTCTTTGGAGTACCCACCCATAAATGTATTATACATATCTATGCCTTTCTGACTAAGACACAAATTATAGAAATCTACAGAAAAGCAATCTTCAATTCTATATGGTTCAAAATTTATTTTATTACTTATTTCATCTAATTCTTCCTTGGCAATTACTTTCTTTATCTTATCAAAACACTCTATATTTCTTAAGAATTTAGGCAAATTTTCATTAATGCATCTATATGCAACAGCTGTATGCTTTGGTTCACTAGCATACATATTTTCTCGATTCAAACAAAACCCTCTACGCGAAGTAAAAAAGCCTTTAAAATTATTAACTTCATCAGGAATTTCTACTCCCTTTTCAGCGAAATATTCAGGCAATACCTCCGTTAAAACGCTTTTGCTTAATAATTTTTTCTTCCCACTTTCTTTAAAATGTTCACAAATTTGTTTACGCATTTTATCTTCCAGCTGTTTCATTTTATTTTTATTATCTTTTGGTGACTGAAAAAATAGCTCCGCATACTCTCTTAATTCTTCTAATTCTATATTATTCAACGCTTTATCAATAAAATCTCTATGGCATTCATCTAGGTAAAATTTAAGAACTTTATAGTCTTTAGAACGTTTTCTATCCCTCTCCAATATGCCGTTTTGAATAATATATTCTCCTGTTTTACCTTCTGGTTTGGCTCCAAACCTAAGTGTCTTTTGGACTTTAAATATTTCAATCATATTACTTATCTTTTTCATAATATTACCTCCATTTTTTCACATCAAAAATGCCACCTGCACCTAAGTACATGTGGCATCTAGTTATCTTATCTTAATATGTCTCCCTAGATTATACTCCGGCGCTATATTCTGTATATCAGCTAAAATTCCTCATTAGTAAAAACATAGGAATATTATACCAATAATTGTATTTTCTTACAAGCAATTTTTGTATATACTATATATTCAGCAACCATTCTACAACGTGCTCTAATCTCTCATCCCGTCCTGCAGCTTACAGGCCTACCGCGTCCACTCCGTGAACAGCTTCTTCATGGGTGAACTTTTCATATTCAAGCTGGCTTATAAGTTCATCTCTTGACATTGGCACCGATTCCATGTAGGATTGCGCTTTAATGACAGCCTGTGCCATCCAGTCGCCACCACAGTTATCTATAGCATACGCTCGTTGTTCCACCAATGAAGAACGACAGGACATCGACAGGCAAAAACGGGAACTGTTTGCTCTTTGTGTTACTGATGACAAATATATCTACTGGGAATATAAATCCGGCACCAAGGATGACCGTGTCGAACTTCAAAAACTTATGGATATCGTATCAGAAGGAGATACAATAGCCACTACGGAAGTATCAAGGCTCACAAGATCCACCAAGCATCTGTGCGAGATTCTTCAGACCGTCAAAGACAAAAGGCTGATACTTGATATAGGCGGATCCTTCCGTGTTGACTGTTCCAAAGGTAATATAGATCCGATAATCGAAGGTATGGTTAAGATGTGGGGTGTGTTCGCTGAAATGGAGCGTAATATTATATCCCAGCGTGTTAAGTCCGGTATGAAGAACGCAGTTGCCAAAGGCAAGCAGATTGGAAGACCGGAGACCACCAAGGACAGTCTTCCCGATAAGTTTTGGAAGTATTATCAGATGTATAAGTCTGGTGATATCAGTATATCTGAGATGGCTCGGATTATGAATTGTTCCCGAGCATCTGTTTACAAGTATTTAAAAATAGCGGAGATGGATTAATTCTCCATCTCCGCTTCTGTAGATCTTAAATTATGGCATTCCCATTTTAAGTCCTCTCCATACTTATAAAAAATGATAAGTTGCGGGGTATCCGTATTATACTCTTGCCGCTCAAAGCACCATTCACAAACATATATTTTTTGAAACGGTGATTTAAGAATCTGGCTTAAGAATCCACTTGTGGTTCCGTTCCTCGTCCCCTGCTGTATCAAATTTTTCATTAGTTGGAACTCTTTATCTGTTACAAAAATAAACAGATCAACATCACCATTAGGGTATTTCTTCCCTTTATCATTTGTTATTTCTCTCAGGATATTGTCTGGCGAAAAATAAATCGACGGATGGTCACACTTAAACTCTGAAAACCGCTTATCAAAGTCCATTTCCATTACATCATACCCCAGGTGCTCCTTTAAGAGTTTTGCATCTTTAATAAATTGAGCCTGCCCTGCCGGAGTCAGCTTCCTCATATCATCTTTTTTGTAATCAAGATTTTGGATTCTTTTTAATGCATTACTACATTCTATCTCTACATCCAAGTGTCTTTGCGTATAACCACTCCAATCTTCGCCTGGCTGAAGCCTGTCAAACTTGCTTATTGTAGTAGGTATCGAATTATTATGAAGCGTATGCGTCACTTCAATATACCGACAATTTATACATCTGATATCCGGCATACTCTGCTGACTATTATCATCATGGTAGTTTCTATCAATTTCTATACCAAGATTTTCTAAAATGGTTATCGCTTTCTGTTCGCCCTTCTTACGCTTTAACATCTCTTCACCAGCCTGTCACAGTACGGCAGTAGTTCCTCTATCTTGGCAACAATGCGGTGTTGTTCTGCAAGTGGTGGCAAAGGAACTAAATAAGCCTTCAATTCATCAAAAGGTGGAATGTTTTTTATGGCAGAACCTTTACTACTTTTTATTGCATTCTTTTTTAATACTACATCAAAAAACAAAAGGAAATATGGTTTATAGACAGAAGGCATTAGCTGCATTCTCATTAGTGCCTGGTTTATTATTCCTTTTTCTATGTTATCTGGCATAATAAAAGTTTCCCCAATTGTCCCAGCACAACTTACAATAACATCACCTGAATGCACTTCAAATCCAGTCATGCTCTTTTCATAATATTCTTTCGTAATATAATACTCTCCTAATGTAGCATCTTTTTGAATTGCATTTTTTTGTTCATATACTTTTATTGTATCTTTCCCTTTTGGAACAAACATGCTTTTTGTCAAAGCACTTCCAAACGGTCCTTTCTTATATGAACCAAATTCAGCGAACCTTACCCACCTCCAGCTCTCAGGAATATCAAACGGTATCTCATCTTCCGTAATCTCAGCAAGAGGCTTTTCCTTCTTAATTTTGCCTTCCTTGATAAGCTTCTGCTTTTCTTCCTGAATAGCTTTGTAAAGTTCCTCTGCTGAACCTTCTTCTGGTCTTTGTTCTACCAATTTACCCTGGATAGCATATTGTAGAATGGACTTCTTCATGTCCTCCGGGAACTTTGCATTGAACTGTTCCAGCTTTTCATAGGATGCTGCATAGCGGTCTACGAGAGGAAGTAGTTCCTCTATCTTAGCAACAATGCGATGTTGTTCTTCGAGAGGTGGTAACGGTAAAGCCTTATCCTTTATATACTTATAGTGTCTTGTGTATCCACCAACATTTTCAAGTCCAGTGGAATAAAATTCCAAAACATATTTTAGAAATTTAACAGACAAAACATTTGAAATAGGTTCAAATATTTTAACTCCGTCTGCACCCACAACAAAGTCAAAATCAATATATTTTACTTCAGTTGTATGGTCACCAAATATCACAACAGGTTCTTCATGGTGAAAAAGTTTACTGTCATCATCACAATAACCAATAACATATTCTTTAGATTGGCTAACAACTGGATGCTTTCCTTCTGTCTTAAACTCAGAAGCTGCTATTTGATATTGTTTTGAAGCTATTGATGTTGTTACTGTTTCAATATGAGCCACCTTCCATTTTTCTGGTATGTCAAATTCGATTGCTTCTGTTTTTTTAGATTTAATTTTTGATGTATCAACAGAAGGTTCTTCATCTATTTGTTCAACAAGTTTTCCTTGTAAAGCCGAGAAAATAATACTTGCTTTTAACTGTTCAGGTGTCATTATTTATCACCTCCAGGAAGCAGAGCCTCGAGTTCTGCAAGTACATGGTCTATCTCTGCATTAAGGCTTGCTCTTTTCTCCTGGTAATTCTGAATAGTCTCCATAGGTGAAAGAACTTCTTCTTCCTCATGAGGATAGCCGCAGAGGTCAATATTACAGCCTTGCTCATTTAAGAGATAATCTGCACTAAATTTCTGTGATTTAGGACCATCTTCGAGCATGATTTCTTTTCTATCATTCCACCAAGCTATGCAATCATCAAAGTGCTTTAATTCCATAGGTTTTGTCTTTGAAAAGTGCTTTCTATCTGATGGAATATCCACTCTGTAGTACCATACATCCTCTGTTGGCTTTGTATTATCAAAGAATAATAAATTGGTTGAAATGGATGTATAAGGGCTAAATACAGAACCAGGAAGTCTTACAATGGTATGTAAGTTAAACTCTGTAAGAAGCTTCTTCTTTATCGCTACCTTTGCATTATCAAGACCGAATAAGAATCCATCTGGAACTACGACAGCAGCTCTACCATTCTTCTTTAATCGGTACATAATAACAGACATAAATAGGTCAGCTGTTTCTGATGAGGCAAGGTCATCCGGGAAAAATCCCTGAATAGACTTGTCCTCATGACCGCCATAAGGTGGATTCATTAAGATAACATTGAATTTATCATCTTCTGTATAATCAAGAAGATTATGCTTTAATGAGTTTTTGTGATAAATTTTAGGCACTTCAATATCATGTAAAAGCATATTTGTAACACAGAGAAGGTAAGGGAAAGGCTTTTTCTCAATACCATAGATGCTATCGTCAAACTGCTTTTGTGCTTCTGTATCTGTTACTTGCTTAGACAACTGACCAAGCCATGAAGTGATAAAGCCACCGGTACCACACGCAAAATCTGCCATGCGTTCTCCAAGCTTTGGTTTAATCATAAGGGCCATAAAGTCTGTTACTGCTCTTGGAGTATAGAACTCACCGGAAGATCCGGCAGCCTGTAAATCACGAAGGATTTCCTCATAGACAAAACCAAAAGCATGGCTTTCCTTTACATCATCAAATTCGATTTCATCAATAACATCTATTACCTGGCGAAGATACACACCATCCTTCATATAGTTATTGGCATCTTCAAAGGTAGACTTTACAATAGCCTTCTTTACAGGAGTATCGGGTGTTACAGGAAGTTCCTTCAATGTCGGGAAAAGTGTATTGTTTACAAAATTCAGCAGCTTGTCTCCAGTCATAGCCTGACCATTCTCATCCGCTTGTGCCCAATTTCTCCATCTGCAATTCTCTGGAATGATTGATACATAATCATCCTCATTGACTTCCCAATCATCTTCCTTGGCATCATATACCTTCAAAAAGAGCATCCATGCCATCTGCTCAATTCTCTGTGCGTCACCGTTAATACCGGCATCCATACGCATAATATCCCTAATATGCTTAATAAAGCCTGACTGCATTGCCATAATTTCTCCTTGTAATCATTCTTAATTTATTATTTTAATTTTTCTGTTTCCCAATATGGAAATTTTAAGGCATCCTTAAAATTTTCATGAACCAATAAAGGATATTTTATTGGTTTAGTTTCGGATAAACCATCATTTAATCTCATATCATCAATAGGAATAGATGATTTATAATAATATGGTTCTATGTAATCGGCCCTGGCCTTATTAGCTGTACAAATAAAAATCATCGTAATACATTTAGGTATAAATGTACTAGTTATTCCAGTAACTAAAAATAATCTTAGCGAAGAACAAACATCATATTTTTTAACACTAATTACCGTTGCCGATTGCTTAAATATATTGCTAAAAGAATCATATTGATTTTTATTTAAGCTAATCCACTTACTTTCTTTTGATATGAAATAATCAACACCTTTTGATATACTTTGATTATAATTACAACTGTTAATTAAATAGTCAATAAAAAACTCGTCTGAACGAATATGTGTGGTCAGAATATGACTATACAATTCAATTCCAACACTTGGTCTAATATCTCTATATTTTCCGGTACATGTGTCATATAAGTTAAACATATATTTAATACTGTCTGAAGCTCGTTTATGTTTCTCAACAAAAATACATATTTGAAATTCTATCCAATAAAGCTTCATATCAAAACAAATAAATGGAGACTTAAAATCTAATGTATACTTTTCATTTTCTTCCGAATACCCCATAAATCTCCAATTAAAAGAATTACAATTCTCAGAAAGATGTGCAATTTCACTTGGAGACGATAATATTTTATCAGTTATATACTTATAATCGTTAAAAACAATATCATAATCATAAATACTTTCTTCTGATATTTCACCATTCCATATTTTTTCAAATCCTTGTATTATATCCATATTCTTTTATACAACCTCTATTTCATCATATATATTATTTTCAAGTTCCCTAACAGCACTTTCATACTGAGCTTTCCCGCCAAACAACTTAACAATTTTTGCTGGCTTGCCATAATTAGCAAAATCCGCAAGGGAAAGTACCTTTATATCCTCTACCTCTGTAATTCCCTGATTCATATACTTATCCAGGAGTATTTCAAGGACTGCTCTTGCATCTCCGGAATACTTAGAGAAGAAGTCTCTTTTTTTTACATTGTTTGCTCTTTCTTTTCTTGTTAAAGGCTTGATTCCGTATGCTATATAGCATATAAAATCAAAATCATCTACATCTTCCATTCCCTGGTCAGCTTTTAATGCAGCTATATCAATTCCCATTTCAGCAAAGGTCTTTTTTATTTCTTCCTTCTTGTCAGAACCCTTCCACTTACGAATAAAATCAGAAAGTGAAGCATACTCTCCCTTGATATTGGTTCTTGTGTAATCAATAATATCTTCCTGGCGAAGCAGTCTTCCGTTTGCATCATAAACAGATACAGTCTTATTGATTATCTTTACCCGGCATCCATCCTTATCGACAATAGGCACACCTAATGTCTCAGGTGGTTCAATAGGTGGTTTATCTCCACCATAAGGCGGTTTTTTATGAGGTTCTGTTCCGTCATGATGATAATGTTCATCTTGCTCAATAGGACCATCCCAATCTGGATCTGAGAAGTGTCTTGTGACATTTCTGAAATCCATAACTGTAAAATGCGTCTTACCTTCTTTTTCTCTGATACGAGTACCACGACCAATAATCTGCTTAAAGTTTGTCATGCTCTCTACATTTTTATCCAGAACAATAAGCTTTGTCATTTTACAATCCGCTCCGGTAGAAAGCAGCTCAGATGTTGTTGCAATTACCGGATACGGAGATGAGACAGAAATGAAATAGTCGAGTTTACTCTTTCCATATGTATCAGAGCCGGTAATACGAATCACATAATCAGGATTCTCCGCTACCATATCTGAATTAAGGTTTATAAGAGCTATTCTCATTCTCTCGGCTGCATCCTCAGTTGCACAGAACACAATTGTTTTCTGCATCCTTCCGGTTGCCTTTAGATACTCTGTTATCTCATTTGCAACTTCATTTATTCTATCTTCCAGGATAATTCCATTCGGATAATCATAATCTTTATTGTTATAAATGCGGTCCTCTATCTCATTACCGTATATATCACACTGACCTTTTACAGGTCTCCATCCATCACCAATGTTAAGCGTGACATTGATAACCTTAAAAGGAGCTAAAAAACCATCTTCTATTCCTTGTTTAAGGCTGTATGTATATACCGGATCTCCAAAGTAATCTATGTTTGATACTGTCTCACTTTCCTTCGGAGTTGCTGTCATACCAATTTGTGTCGCTGATGAAAAATACTCAAGAACTTTTCGCCAATTACTATCCTCTTTAGCACTTCCTCTATGACACTCATCAACGATTATAAGGTCAAAATAGCCCGCTGGAATCTGTCTGAAATGTTCCTCATCATTCTGTCCTACCATCTGATGATAAAGAGCAAAATTAACCTCGTGTGAGCCAATATTGTTAAGACATTCTTTGTCTGAAAAATCAACTTTATAAATGGTCTTTTCAAGTGGGGCAAAGTCCTGGAGAATACTTTGGTCTACAAGAATATTTCTGTCTGCAAGATACAGTATTCTGTTCTTTAAGCCAGAACGAAGCAATCTATATACTATCTGGAAAGCTGTATAAGTCTTACCAGTTCCGGTCGCCATTACAAGAAGAAGCCTCTGCTGACCTTTTGCAATAGCTTCTACAGTTCTATTCACAGCATTTCTTTGATAATAACGAGGTGGATATGTACTCTGAGAAGAATAATAAGGCTGGCCAACAACCTTCTTTTCCGCTTCAGAATAACCGGAACCACCGTTTACTTCCGCATAAAACCTTTCAAACAGTTCTTTCTGCGTCGGGAACTGATCCAAAGGTATCTGTCTCTCTTTTCCGGTCAAGAAGTCATGCTCATAAAAAGCATCACCGTTTGATGAATACGCAAACGGAATATCCATCATCTGAGCATAGGTTATAGCCTGCTGAAGCCCAAAAGATACAGAGTGATTATTCTCCTTTGCTTCCACAACGGCAATTGGCTTGCCACCATTTAGGTATAATAAATAATCCGCAAACTTTGGCTTGCTGCGGGCAACAATATTTCCTTTAATATTTATCCTACCATCCGTAATCTTGGTCTCCATTGTGATATGACCTTGCCATCCAGGCTGTATTGCTGGCGTAATATAATTCAATTTAATATCTTCTTCCGACATCTGCTTCTTGCCTAAAACAGCCATACGAACACCCCCTTTAACAAATTTTATTCATCATCCATTGCATCAAGTTTTTCCTGAAGCTCTGCAATGGTATTCTTTAATCTTGCTTTCTGTAATGACTTCTTTGTTCTATCACACAAAGCCTTAGGGAAAGTCTTTTTCCATTCATGATATTCCTTTAAAATAGATGCCTTTTCTTCTTCTGTAGCATTTTCCATACGAGTACGAATAGTCTCTCTTTCCTCGTACCATTCCTTGAGATAGTCATTCATGGTACCAGTAAACCCATTACCGAACTGTAATGAATATTTTGCACCATCCTTCTTTACTTCTAATTCATACAATTCTTCCATCTCAAAGAACGCAAACATTGCACCAATGTAATTTGATACTACTGAATCCATTAAGGCTATTGTCTCTACCCCAAGTACATAAGCAAATTGCTTTAACATATCAAACTTAGGTTATCTAGCACCGTTTTCATATTTTTGTATTCTATCAGCAGTTAATCCCATAGCCTGACCTAATTCTGCCTGGGATAAACCCTTTTCAATTCTTATCGCACGGATTCTACGACCAATTCGGTCCGCAGAAGTTTCCTCATTAAAATCAGCAGCATCTTGTCCAAATGGATTATGTACCATCAAAGCCATCTTTATCACCTTAAATATAGTAAATTTGCACAAATAGCTATATTCAGCATACCACAGAACCTTGATAAGGAAAAGCACAAAAAAGTAATTAAAAAGCACTTAAAGAAAGGATGACGATATGAACGAACTATTAGCAAAATATCCAGCAGTTCTTGATGTCGCTACCGTAGCAGAAATCCTTGAAGTAACCCCAGCAACAGTAAGGAGGCTCTTAAAGGCAAATGTTATTCCTTCTGTAAAGGTTGGCCGACTTACAAGGGTTGCACTGTAAATATATTTGTCTTTTGAACAAAGCTTTTTCTCTGAACAGTTATTACACACATATGGAGGCTTTTCGAATTTATGGCATGCCCGGGATACATATTTATCGCAGTATTTCTGGCTGTCCACACTTCGGCATCTACAACAGTTTTCTTCGCAGGACTCATCTCCACAAACGTGACGCTGTACATACTGTCTTACAAATCTGCAGTCCTTTCTTAGAAAATAGTTACCCGGAATGAATGTACGATTTTCTTTAATCTCATGTGCAATCGTTGACGGATGACGATGGAGTAGTTTTCCTATTTTTATTATTGCATCGGCTGTCATGTGGCTGGCAGGATTTATTGCAAGCAGGAGGTAAGGGTTTCCAAAACTGCCGCATCAGACAACGGTGCGGCAGCGATACTAACGAATATACTTCGTTATTTTGAGTTTAACTTTTTCAAAATGAAATATCAATTCCATGTTTTAAGGTATTCTTTTAGCATAAAAGCACAAAAGTAAGGAAATGTGTATATGCTTTCAGAACATCCTATATTAAAATCTCCTAATTTTATTCCATGCTTTATATCGCTGTATCTTTCATCCCTGATGAGCGTTCTGAGAGACTTGGATCTGTCATTATTGGACTTGACCTCCACCGGGATTAGTTCATTTTGTGAACGCACAAAGAAGTCTTCCTCAAGAGTTGCGTTTTCTTTCTTATAATAAAACAATCCCAAACCCTGCTTAATAAATGCTTCTGCAACAAAATTTTCGTATAGTGCACCTTTATATACGCCAAGATTCTTATTAACCCTCAGATCTTCCTGTGCTTCATCATCTAACGCAGATACTAAAAGTCCAGTATCGGGGTAATACAACTTATACTTAGTTGTATCAACATTTCCTTTCAACGGAAGTTCCGGCATAAGCAGACAGTTGCATTCCGTCACAACTCCTGCGTCAATCAGCCATTCAATACATCCCATATATTCTCTGGAACGCGCATTTTTGCTGATTTGACTGTATTGGAATTTCTTGTTTTCTTTGGCAAGCTGTGCCGGTATGCTCCTATACACACTGATTATTTTGGTCTGGTCAAGTCCTTGTGCATATTTTCTGACATCTTCTTCATAATCAAGTCGAATCTGATTCTGAATATCTGACGAAGCTTGAAAAGTTCCTGTCTCAACATATCCCTTAACCACATCCGGCATTCCTCCCAGAACACAGTAATCAAGAAATAATGATTTATAGACAGACAATTCTGTTTCACCAAATGGTTTCAAGGCTGTCATATGTTCTAAAATATCGTAAATCTGGGTATTGTCATATCCCTTCGCCCACAAAAATTCCTCAAAATCCATTGAAAACATTTCATAATCAACCTTATTTCCAACGCTGTTACTGTGAATTTTTCTGTAATTGATTCCAAGCATTGAACCACTGCATATAATATCATAACATCCGTCAATCCTAAATGACTTCAAGGCTGTAGCTATATCCGGATACTCCTGTATTTCATCAAAAACAATAATCGTATGACCCTGAACAAACTTAAAAGATGGATTTATCAATGATATATTCTTCACAATGGTATTTACATCATATCCGTCCTCTGCTATTTTGATAAATTTCTTATCCAGAGCAAAATTAATATATATAACACTTGCATAATTAGCGTTGGCAAAATGCATAATAGATTCTGTCTTGCCAATCTGTCTTGCACCTTTTACTATCAACGGCTTATGATTAACATCTTCCTTCCATTTAATTAGGAAATCATCTATTTTTCTTTTCAAATACATAATTATCTCCTCCTGATTACAATATTATCACATTTTATGAGCCATTTCAATCGGCTTTTTCACATTTTATTAGCTTACTTTGAGTTATATCTCACATTTCATGAGGTTATGTTCTTAGCTTACTGTTTTTTTAAACTGCGAAAAAAAACTGCACACTAATTACTTAGTGTACAGTCTGACATATAATATATGTTTTACCATCCTAAATCCATAAGCCAGTTATTAAGGCTTCTTTCTCTTTCTGTCTGCGTTAAATTATCATCTGTAATATATTCTCCTTGCTGTCCAGATACATTCTTCACATTGATGTTTTTATCCTGCGTTATTACAACATAGTCTCCGATACCTGCTTTATCAAGAAAATATTCTGTGCCATTCACAACATTAATTACATTACTAATACCACTAGCCACAAATACAGTTGCTAATATGGTAAAAAGTAAAAGAATAATATTCATTGTTTTCTTTCTTTTAATATCTTTTTTAAGAATATTTCTATACATATTTTTTATCCTTTCCTGTTTTATGGCTTAAGAATACATTATTAATTATTAAATAATCCTTAAATAATAAAAAGTGCAGCTTCTGCTACACTTTCTTTAATACAACTGTTACGTTAAAACATCCGTCTTTATTTTCCGCAAATATTTCGCCATCCATCATATGAAGTATTTTCCTGCATATATATAATCCCATACCGCTTCCATTAACTTTACTGCTGTTACTTCCTCATCTTCCGATTTGATTCCTAAATATCCTCCGTTACCGTACTTGACAGCATTTTCAATTAAATTCTGCATTACTTCAACAATTCTGTCTTCGTCACCATATACAAGACAGTTTTGCCAGCCTTCACTATATATTTTTCTACAAGTTATTCTTAATTTTTTTTTGCAAAAAAGCAGGTACTTTAATAGACATTTCCTCAATTGGAGATTTGTACCTGTTTTTTTCTATACTGACAAAGTCCGGTTCTACTATTTTTTTCTCACACTCTCTTATTCCTGTGGCAATTAGTGTTACAGTTACTTCATCTCGATCACCATCAACATCTCCAACCGTACCCCAAAGTATGTGCACATCCCTTCCTGCAATACTCTGAATGCATCTTGCAGCTTCATTCATTTCTTTTATTCCGGCTTTTCCTTCAACATTAAACAACACATAACTTGCACCCTCAATTGTCGTTTCCAATAGTGGGGAGCTGAGTGCCTTATTAAGTGCATCCATAACAGCATCATTTCCTTTTGATGAGCCAATACCTAGATGTGCAAGGCCTTTCCCTCTGATAACCGTACATAAATCATTAAAATCGAGATTAATCGTTCCTCTGTTAATTATTATGTTGGTTATTCCCATAACTGCATAATGCAGAACCTCATCCGCCTTGGCAAAAGCATCTTCAAAAGACATGTCTGAATATGCTTCTAAAAGACGGTCATTCGGAATTGTAATAAGTATGTCAACATTTTCCCTAAGCTTTTCTATGGCTTCTGTCGCAATTACTTCCCTTGGATATCCTTCATATCCAAAAGGTTTTGTTACTATTGCAACCGTCAGAATGCCTTTGTCCATGCATGTTTTTGCAATTACATGAGCTGCTCCCGAACCTGTTCCTCCACCCATTCCGCAGGTTATAAAAACAAGTCGGTATCCTTCCAGTAATGTTTCAAGCTCATCAAGGCTTTCAAGTGCAGACTTTTCTCCAATTGTGGGATCAGAACCGGCTCCAAGGCCCTCGGTAAGCTTTTTTCCAAGTTGAATCTTTATTGGAGCAAAATTCGCATCCAGCACCTGTGCATCCGTGTTGGCTGCGATAAAATCAACACCTGAAATGCCTTCATTTATCATTCTGTCTATTGCATTGTTTCCGCCTCCGCCAACACCGATAACTGCCATTTTTACATAATCTTTTTTTTCAAAACTTTTTATTTCTAACATATTGTTCTCCTTCTTCGTCGCATTTTTGAGACAGTTTCAATGTATCATTTATGCGATTGTTTGTCAATATATTTGTTGCATTTTTGAGATTTGTATGTTAGTATATTTATAGTAATGATGGAGGAAAAGCATGATAATTGGTCAAAAAATTAAAGAATTAAGAATAAAAAAAGGAATCTCCGTTGATGCACTTGCCGAAGCAACCGGTATTTCCAGAGCAACTTTATATCGTTATGAAAATGCTTCAATTCACAAAATTCCTGTTGCCTGTCTTGAATCAATCTGCAGGGTTCTCGGAGTAAAGACTTCTGACTTAATGGAAGATACTGACAGCAATCAGCTTGAAGAACTTCCACAAGCCTTTAACAATCCACAGGAAGCGCTTTCATTTATTTTAAAAATGCCTGCTCTGGCTGCTTACGGTGGATATGATTTAAGTAAGATGGACGATAAGAAACTTCTTGAATTTGCAAACGAAATTTTAGCCCAGATTCGTCTTGTAAGTTACAAATATAAATAAAAGAGGGAGAACACTATGACACCTGAAGAAATCATTGATTTAGCAAAAGACTTCAGACAATGCTACAATACAAATGATGCCATTGAAGTTGCTAATGCCATAGGCATCAACGTTATTATGCGAAAACAGAATACTGATGATTTCAAAGCACACATTGTGAAATTCGATAAATATACGCCTTTCATATGTGTAAATGAAAACTTCTCCCCTGTCTCAAGAAATGTCCTTTGTGCTCATGAACTTGGCCACGCTATCCTGCATGAGGATACCGCATATAATCAGTTCGATACCTCAACCGATATGATTAAACAGAAGCAGGAATACGAGGCCAATCTTTTTGCCGTTGCTTTCCTATGTGACGAGGATGAATTCAATATGCCGTTTTCGCAGATGAATAACTATGTACTGAAAAGAATTCTGGATGAAAATATTTATGTGTGAGTATTAAGTTCTGAAGGTATTGAAATCGCATATTTTTATGGATATCCCCTAATTAAGTGCTCACGCTATTTGCAACTCTGATAATCTGGATTGCCTCTACTATTCTTCTGCCATATCCTTTCACATCTTTTGCCTTGCATTAAATCTCTCTATGATATTTAGGTGAAGTAATATCTTTAAGAACATCTTTAGCAAAGTGGATATTAATATCACTTTTTCATCAATTTTGAAAAAGCAACTAACCGGGTTAATGAACCTTCAAGTTTCCTAATATCGGATTTAACATTGGTTGCATACACTTCCTTTATGAGAATATTCATTTTTAACTTATAAATTATATTCCCTTTAAATATTCTTCATCAGTACCCCAACGCTTAGACGGATGGTTGTAATGCTTTATTTCGATAGACTTATCCCATTTTTTTATTAATTCATCAAGTCTTCCTACATATCCCTGATCACCACAGCATATCGCAATTTTAGATGGATTTATTATTTTTATCTCTTCTAATATTAGTGATTGGTACTTTTCAAAATATCCATCAATAACATCTTCCTTAGCTTGGGACAATCCGCCTCTCTTGTTTATATTCATATATGCAACGGATTCTAAACTAAAATCTTTATTGCCGGTCCAAGATTCACCAATCTTACGCAATCTTCTGAAAATCTTCTTTTTCCAATTATAATCATTCGACTTAATTGTTTTCTGGAACCAAAATTCACCATTATCTGCAATTACATTGCCCTCAGATGCATCTTTAAGCTGTTCTGATATATTAGCTTCCTTCAATATGAATAGTATTTTTTCTCCTTTAATCCATGCGTCTTCATTCACAATACCGTCTCGAGTAAAAGAATTTCTAAGATCTAAATTTCTAAGATTGCCCCCTTTATATCTTTCCAGATAATTATTTCCCTCATAATTTTCATTCTTGTTATTAACTTCTTCATTCTGGTTCTCTATCCATTTTTTAAAAAGTTTTTCCAACTGTTCTGTTATACTTTTTTCCATAGTAATGCATTTCCTTTCTATACAATCACTTAATTCTTTCAGGTACTAAAATAGCTGCGTATACTCTTTATATCCGTATCTGTTTTACAATCACTTAATTCTTTCAGGTACTAAAATAGGTTGGAGTAAAGGAAACTCGACGGTCTGTTTTACAATCACTTAATTCTTTCAGGTACTAAAATTATTGAGCCATGCAAGGCTATTGTAGGTAGGTTTTACAATCACTTAATTCTTTCAGGTACTAAAATCTGGATTACACTTTTAATCCGTCAGCAACAGTTTTACAATCACTTAATTCTTTCAGGTACTAAAATAAGCAGGCGAAGAGAAAGACATTAAATATGTTTTACAATCACTTAATTCTTTCAGGTACTAAAATTCATCCGGATCATCGTCATAATCTCTCAATAGTTTTACAATCACTTAATTCTTTCAGGTACTAAAATTAAGGTGTCTGTCCCAAAAGACTCGCATACGTTTTACAATCACTTAATTCTTTCAGGTACTAAAATTACTGTATCGAATATCGTTGATAAATTATGTTTTGCAATCACTTAATTCTTTCAGGTACTAAAATTAATCAATATAGTAATATTAATAACAGCAAGTTTTACAATCACTTAATTCTTTCAGGTACTAAAATATATCTGAAAAAAGGAGAAAGAGCAAAAAAGTTTTACAATCACTTAATTCTTTCAGGTACTAAAATGCATTGATCAACAAGCTCTGTGAAGAACGGGTTTTACAATCACTTAATTCTTTCAGGTACTAAAATACTTATGTCAGTCAGTCGGTATTTATACCAGTTTTACAATCACTTAATTCTTTCAGGTACTAAAATCTCTTAATCAATTCTTCAATCTCATTAAAGGTTTTACAATCACTTAATTCTTTCAGGTACTAAAATTATGTATCACAGTTATCAACCAAAACTGAGTTTTACAATCACTTAATTCTTTCAGGTACTAAAATTTATAAGCTGGGATGCAAGCACCGCAAGAGTTTTACAATCACTTAATTCTTTCAGGTACTAAAATAAAATGACATTGAATATCTTGACGGAGAAGTTTTACAATCACTTAATTCTTTCAGGTACTAAAATAGTATTATTTATAAGTTGTCAATAGTTTTTGTTTTACAATCACTTAATTCTTTCAGGTACTAAAATCGGCAGGGATTACTGCAACTCCTACCTAGTGTTTTACAATCACTTAATTCTTTCAGGTACTAAAATTTAAAAAAGCAGTCATAAAATACCTCCTTGTTTTACAATCACTTAATTCTTTCAGGTACTAAAATACAAGTCAAATACCAACCAAAACGATTACAGTTTTACAATCACTTAATTCTTTCAGGTACTAAAATAAATCGGAAATGTCATACCCTTCATAATTGTTTTACAATCACTTAATTCTTTCAGGTACTAAAATTATGTTGTATTGAAATTGTTTTGGAGGTTGTGTTTTACAATCACTTAATTCTTTCAGGTACTAAAATAAGCATCATTGCCACTGTCAACAAAATCTTGTTTTACAATCACTTAATTCTTTCAGGTACTAAAATACTGCAAGCACTCTTTCATAAGTGGTTGAAGTTTTACAATCACTTAATTCTTTCAGGTACTAAAATGCATGGGCGATTGATATTTTAATGTTTCAGTTTTACAATCACTTAATTCTTTCAGGTACTAAAATGTACCGCAGTAGTTACCGTCAACCAATATGTTTTACAATCACTTAATTCTTTCAGGTACTAAAATCAGTATGTAGTGAAAATGGTATTTATACCAGTTTTACAATCACTTAATTCTTTCAGGTACTAAAATATATATTATTATTTATGTTCTGTATATGAGTTTTACAATCACTTAATTCTTTCAGGTACTAAAATGCATCTCCCTTTGTATAATCGAATGGAAGGTTTTACAATCACTTAATTCTTTCAGGTACTAAAATTTAAGTATTTAGGAAAATCAAAATTTGAAGTTTTACAATCACTTAATTCTTTCAGGTACTAAAATAAGGTGGTAAAAAATAAAATGTATGAAAAGTTTTACAATCACTTAATTCTTTCAGGTACTAAAATCGAGAAAGACCAAAGGTAAAATCATAATCAGTTTTACAATCACTTAATTCTTTCAGGTACTAAAATCCAAACCCACATAAAAAAAATAAGAAAAAGGTTTTACAATCACTTAATTCTTTCAGGTACTAAAATCAGGCGCACTTTAGTATTACAGATGACAAGGTTTTACAATCACTTAATTCTTTCAGGTACTAAAATCGAGAAAGACCAAAGGTAAAATCATAATCAGTTTTACAATCACTTAATTCTTTCAGGTACTAAAATCACGCCAACGCAAGCACCTATCATCCATAAGTTTTACAATCACTTAATTCTTTCAGGTACTAAAATAAAATATAGATGGCGAACTCGGTCCTGTTGGTTTTACAATCACTTAATTCTTTCAGGTACTAAAATTAACATGTTAGCTGATTCATACGGCTCAAAGTTTTACAATCACTTAATTCTTTCAGGTACTAAAATCTTATGACACAGAGACTTCAACTGTTTTTAGTTTTACAATCACTTAATTCTTTCAGGTACTAAAATTTAAATATGTAGGAACACACGTCACAAAGGGTTTTACAATCACTTAATTCTTTCAGGTACTAAAATGAAATATCTGTTTCTAAAACTAAATCGACGTTTTACAATCACTTAATTCTTTCAGGTACTAAAATAGGCATAAGCTAACCAACGAAGATATTACAGTTTTACAATCACTTAATTCTTTCAGGTACTAAAATTCCTGTGGTACTTTCTTACTGACTGTGCCAGTTTTACAATCACTTAATTCTTTCAGGTACTAAAATTGGCGGTTTTATCGTCAATATTATTATTTGTTTTACAATCACTTAATTCTTTCAGGTACTAAAATTTATAACACATGTATATGTAATAATCTGCTGTTTTACAATCACTTAATTCTTTCAGGTACTAAAATTAATATCAATTATATCTGCAACATCTATTAGTTTTACAATCACTTAATTCTTTCAGGTACTAAAATGTATCAGTTGGTTTTGTTGTTGTGTAAATGTTTTACAATCACTTAATTCTTTCAGGTACTAAAATACAATGATATTTTTTGTTTTGAAAAATAACGTTTTACAATCACTTAATTCTTTCAGGTACTAAAATACTATTACTAATATTACTTATAGTGAACTTGTTTTACAATCACTTAATTCTTTCAGGTACTAAAATATTGTTTTCTAGTTCTCATTTTTTTTAATGTTTTACAATCACTTAATTCTTTCAGGTACTAAAATGAACTCCATATATGTAATGACCTCTATCTGTTTTACAATCACTTAATTCTTTCAGGTACTAAAATCAGACTCCGGGATACACGAAGAGGTAAAAGGTTTTACAATCACTTAATTCTTTCAGGTACTAAAATAATGTAGTTTCTATGTCAACCGGTCTTTGAGTTTTACAATCACTTAATTCTTTCAGGTACTAAAATTGGGGCTATTAATACAGCCGCCATTAATGCGTTTTACAATCACTTAATTCTTTCAGGTACTAAAATTACAGGCTCTTCAATGTTTGAAGATATGGAGTTTTACAATCACTTAATTCTTTCAGGTACTAAAATAGGCCTTATTAAGGTTATTAAGGTTTTTAGTTTTACAATCACTTAATTCTTTCAGGTACTAAAATTAATTTTTGTTTTTTCGTTTCATTTTCAATGTTTTACAATCACTTAATTCTTTCAGGTACTAAAATTGTATGTAACAAAAAGAGATATGAAAAATGTTTTACAATCACTTAATTCTTTCAGGTACTAAAATTCAACGGTGAAAAAGGGCTGCTTCTTGTCAGTTTTACAATCACTTAATTCTTTCAGGTACTAAAATTCGGAAAATGATGTTATTTTTTTGTATTTGTTTTACAATCACTTAATTCTTTCAGGTACTAAAATGCCGCCCCGTTAATGTGAAGCCTGCTGATGTTTTACAATCACTTAATTCTTTCAGGTACTAAAATATATTACCTGAAAAAGCCTAGCAAGGCAGGGTTTTACAATCACTTAATTCTTTCAGGTACTAAAATACGGCAGCAGGCAACCAGATAGCAGGGTATGTTTTACAATCACTTAATTCTTTCAGGTACTAAAATAGAAAAACTGAGAGGTATTGAGCATGGATGGTTTTACAATCACTTAATTCTTTCAGGTACTAAAATCAGTT
>ENA-UOJJ01000335-UOJJ01000335.1-human-gut-metagenome-genome-assembly--contig:-CS66-NODE-335-length-83746-cov-26.981420_pt1 | contig 83746 bp, 69 predicted proteins | sample MGYA00242343_ERZ723890 | MGnify/ENA metagenome assembly ERZ723890
CAATTAAAAGGGAATCAGGTGTAAATCCTGAACAGTCCCGCTGCTGTAAGTTCCAATAAAATAATGTTGTGAGCAATTCACTCTCAGCCACTGGAAAGAATAAATCCGGGAAGGCGCCCACAACAGGAATAAGTCAGAAGACCTGCCATGTAATTTCGTTTCACTGCTTTCGAGGAAAAAGCGTTGAATCTAATGAACCGGACCTTCGTCTATCATTTCATTCACCATTTTGATTCAGAGAAAGTATGCACAAACTAATAAACTCTGCCAAGTTTATTATGTATGTCCGGTCGAAGCGATTTCGCCCGGACATTTTTATGAATAAAAGAATTTAGCTAATATGGAAAGATATTTAAGTTTACATCATCTCCAACGCTATCCCATGACTTTCTACGATCAGCAGAAAGTCATGAAAGCTCCATATACGTCATGCAATCAACCATTTACTCATACAAGCAAATCCATTATATATCATGTGATATAATATTCTCTTAATCAAATAAATAAAATATGAATTTAAAACAACTGTTCAAGCCGCTTTTGTTCTTAACTGCGGCATTCGTAATTGCGTCTTGTTCTACAGACGACTGTGACCTCGACCACTTGGAAAAACTACAAGGCCTGCCTGCCTTAAAAGCCGGTACATTCCCGGAAGAAGATCTAACACTTAATGTCGGAGAGAAATATGTATACTCCCCCAAAGCAAGCAGTCCGCTGGATATATATTACCAGTGGTATCAGAATGGAGAAGACATGTCTACAGACCCTTCATTCACATTCAATGCCGAACGTCCGTCACGTTCAAAAGTTATCCTGGAACTTAGCAATGATCTGGGAAAAGTTACGTTAGAAAACAAAGTGACCGTTCGGGGAGCTGACTACTCCAAAGGATGCCTCATTATTAACGAGGGCTGGTATGGACATGAGTCAGGAAGTATTTCATACTACAACTACGAAAACAACAGCATCGAGCATTGGTGCTACAAGAATCAGAACTTCGGCGATGAATTAGGAGTAACATCACAATCTGCCACTTTGTGGAATGGCAAGTTATACGTCTGTTCCAAGCAAAACAATCAGTTAGTAGTAATAGATCCTAAAACTCTATATGCAGAGAAAAGTAGTGGTACACTCACCAATTATCAGGCATACGAATTTATCGGCCTGAATGAAGACTACGGAGTGATTACTCACAACGGATATTTCACTCGTATTAATCTCAAAACTTTCGAAACGCTAACCCTTACAACTGTTGGAAACACCTATGCAGGAACAGGTAGTGGCATCGTCTATAATGGTAAACTACTTTTAAATGTAAACGCCAGTAGGTGGGGAGGTACCCCAAACATTCACGTAATAGATATCAATGACTTACTTGCTCCCGGTTTACAACCAACAGATAAAGTAGAATGTCAGCAACTGGATATAGTAACTTACGGCGGTACACGTTTTGTACAATGTAAAGATGGTAACCTTTATACAGTAGAAACGACTAAAGAAGGAATAAACAATTTAGTTCAAATAAAACCTGACCTTACATTCGAAAAGAAGGAGATGCGGAGTGATTACTCTCCCTCCTCTTTCGGTGCCTACAGAGAAGCGACTTTCTGCGGAACCTCAGACGGCACGTTCTACTATATCGCAGGAGGAAAAATCTACCGGGCAACGTTTGACAATCCTGCTCCTACAGAAGCGCTCACCACTTACACCAAAGACGGTTATGGATTTTATGGTGCAGGTATCCGTGTAAATCCCCAAACAAATGAATTGCTTGCAATGTATCTGACCAGCGAATATAACAAAAATCTCATAGTCCGATTCAATGCCACAACAGGAGAAAAGATTTCAGAAATAACCTACGACGGTTACTACTTCCCCGCTACCTTTATTTTTAATTAATAGCAAAACTTAGAAACAAGATGAATAAGTTATATACAACTTTATTAATAGCATGTATTGCAGTAGGGTTTACTGCCTGTAATGACGACGATTGCGATGATCTGCATCTTGGCAATCTGGCAAACTATCCAAACGTATTAAAAGGGACATTCCCAACCGAAGACCAGGTGCTGGAACTAGGAGAAAGATTAGAAATCACTCCGGAATTACTTAATCCCGAAGACGCTACATATTCATGGCTTCTCAATGGAAAAGAGATCTCTACCGAACAAACATTTACTTATCAGGTCGATAATCCATGTCGGGCAGATCTGACCTGTGTTATCACAAATAAGTATGGAAAAGTAGAAATGAATACAAGTTTTCGTTCCAACCATGACTTTTCCAAAGGTTTCTTTTACCTGGCTGACGGAACATTCAACTTCTACGATACGGAAAAGAAGGTTACCTACAAGGATTGCTATTCCTCTCTGAACGCCGGAAAAACTTTAGGGATGGGTAGTTATGACAATGCAAATATCAGTAATTACAATGGCAAGTTCTACGTTCTGGTAAAGACCAGTACATCGAATAAAGATCAGTTCTTTGTCGTTGATGCCAAAACGCTTTATTATGAAAATTCTGCTATAGTAGGTGCCAACCTGAACGGTCTGACCATTCTGAACGATCAATATGCTTTAGTGACAGGAGACGGTATACATCGTATTGATCTTAAATCACTTAGCAATATCAAGATCAAGGACAAGTATATGTTCAGCATCTATAACGGATTAGTATTCAACGGTAAAGTATTGTCCAATGAAACTTATAAAGATGACGCCCCAGTACAATCCTACGATGTAAACGACTTGCTTGCCGCTAAAGAAGGAGAAGAACCTACCGCCACACCATTGGATATCAATCAAAACCAGAAAACTAATTTCGTACTGGCTAAAGACGGCAATGCCTATACACTCGAAGCAACCAGTGAAGGAAATTACCTCGTGAAGATCAATAAGGATTTTACCGTAGAAAAAACATTATTGGCTTTCCAGCCGGCAAAAAGTTCTTACTCTACACCTACCATCGGTATGGTAGCATCTGAAAGTGAAAACATAATCTACATTGTATCCAATGATGGTGCTATATACAAATATGTAATAGGTGAAAACAATTCATTGAGTCAACCCTTTATTGCAGTGGACAAATTAAAATCTTCCATTACTGCCACTCCACAACTTAATCAACAAACCGGAGAGTTATACGTAGTTTATAACCAGAAATCGAAGTATACGATTACCGTTTACAATAAAGACGGCTCCTTAAACTATTCCGTAGACTGTGGTAGCAGTTCTCCTTCTCACGTATTATTTAATAACTAAACTAGCATTCGGAAATGAAAAAACATTGGTACATCTTAGCAGTAATGACAACTGTTATATTCACTTCGTGCAACAAAGACGAGGAAATCACAGAAGAAACAAATGAACTCAAAGTATTGGAATACTGCCCGGCACCGGGACAATTCATTAACGAGGGTTTCAACTGCCAGACGATGGAAGAAGCAAATGCCTATGCAGAGCAACGCTTCAAGCAGAAAAACTATGTTTCTCTCGGATCTTTTGGCGGATATATCACCGTCAAAATGCCGAAAGAGATCAAGAACCGCAAAGGATATGACTTTGGTATCATTGGCAATCCTTTTGACGGAAGCTCGGAACCCGGCATCGTATGGGTATCGGAAGATGCTAACGGTAACGGAAAAGCAGACGATGTCTGGTACGAACTTAAAGGAAGCGACAATCCGACACGGGATTACTCCGTTACCTATTTCAGACCTGACGAAATAGGAGACATTCCTTGGGAAGATAGCGAAGGAGAGAAAGGTGTCATCAAGTATCTCTCTCAATATCATGCTCAAATGTATTATCCCAACTGGATCGAAGAAGACTCTTATACACTGACCGGAAGCATGCTTGAACCACGTACCGTACTGGAAGGCGGTAAATGGAAGAACCAGTCTTTCGGCAAAGGATATGCCGACAACTGGGGAAGCGATATGGCAAAAGACGACAACGGCAATTACCGCTATAACCAGTTTGATCTGGACGATGCAATCGATTCAAACGGCAACTCCGTGAAGCTGGATCGTATCCACTTCGTGAAAGTGCAAAGTGCCATCTTGAAGAATGTAGAGTCAATCGGTGAAGTCTCTACCGAAGTATTGGGCTTCAAGGCATTCTAGAAAACAATTAGAGATCATGGATTTACTATCGCTCCTTTCTTGCAAAAGACAAATAAACTCTCTATCTTTGTCGCGCATTGGTTTGCAACTCTCATGCACGAGGGGAGCGATTAAAAGGGAATCAGGTGCAAGTCCTGAACAGTCCCGCTGCTGTAAGTTCGTATATTATGTTGTGAGCAACGACTTCTAGCCACTGGAAAGCAAAGTCCGGGAAGGCGCTCGCAATAAGAACAAGTCAGAAGACCTACCATGCAAACTCGTTTCACTGCTTTCGAGGAAAAAGCGTTGAGTCTAATGAGCCGGACATTTCGTCCATCATTTCATTCACCACTCTGATTCAGAGAAAGTGTGTACAAACTAATAAACTCTGCCAAGTTTATTATGATGTCCGGTCGAAGTGAGTTCGCCCGGACATTTTTAATTAAAACGAGGTGGACGACAAAGATAAAATGGAAGAGAGAACATTTTGTAAAACGATATATGCGGTACTCTGCTGCCTGCTCCTTTCTACATCACTTTTTGCGCAAAAGCAAAAGGTAGACACCACTCATATTTATTCGATCCCCGAAATAACGGTCTCCGACCCTTATCAGACCCGGGAAGTCCGCTCCACCACTCCCGAACAAATCTTCTCAAAAGAGGAACTCAAAAATCTGCATGTACTGCAAGTATCGGATGCAGTAAAGCATTTCGCCGGAGTCACCGTGAAAGATTATGGAGGTATCGGAGGGCTGAAAACCGTATCTATACGAAGCCTAGGAGCACAACACACCGCTGTAGCCTATGACGGTATTACTATCAGCGACTGCCAGACCGGACAAATAGACATCGGACGTTTCTCTTTAAATAACGTCGACCGCCTTTCACTCCACAACGGACAAGGAGATAATATTTTTCAACCTGCCCGTACCTTTGCCTCCGCCGGATTATTGAACATACAAACACCCACTCCGTATTTCTCTGCCCACAAGCAGACCAATATGGCAGCCGAATTCAAAACCGGTTCATGGGGCTTAGTAAACCCTTCTCTCTTACTGGAACGACAACTCACTAATACATGGAGCATGTCTGCCAATGGAGAATGGATGTCTTCAGACGGTCATTATCCATTTATCCTGCACTACGGAAACGGCGAAGACATGCAAACCAGCAAAGAGAAACGTCACAACACCGATGTACAAAATCTCCGTGCAGAAGTAGGCATCTACGGCAATTTCTCCGACAAAGAACAGTGGAAACTGAAAGCCTACTATTACCAGTCTTCACGAGGCTTGCCCAATGCGACAACCCTGTATTACGACTTTGCCCTGCAACATCTACGAGACAAAAATACATTTATCCAAAGCCAATACAAGAAAGAATTCAACAGGAAATGGGTATTTCAGACATCTGCCAAATGGAACTGGAGTTACCAGAACTACCAAGACCCGAATCCTACCGTAGCGGCAAAGGAAATCAATAACAGCTATTACCAGCAAGAGTACTACCTGTCTGCCTCCACTCTTTACCGGATGCTGGACAATCTCTCTTTCTCCTTGTCGACCGACGGAAGCATCAACACAATGAATGCCAATTTAAATAACTTTGTCTCCCCTACCCGGTACTCATGGCTGACTGCCTTTGCCGGAAAATACATGAATAACTGGGTGACATTATCTGCCTCTGCCCTGGCAACCGTCATCAATGAAAAAGCCAAAAGCGGAGGGAGTGCAGGCAATCACCGGAAACTGTCTCCCAATGTCAGCGCCTCGATCAAACCTTTTGAGAATGAAGAACTCAGGTTCCGCTTTTTCTACAAAGACATCTTCCGCCTGCCTAGTTTCAACGATTTATATTACAGCCAGACGGGAAATATCAACTTAAAACCGGAGAATGCCATTCAGTATAACATAGGCATCACCTATAGTAAAGAAATAAATGACTTTATACCTTATATTTCGGCTACTGTAGACGCTTATCATAATAAAGTGACCGACAAGATTATAGCTGTTCCAACCAAGAATTTATTCACCTGGAGCATGCTCAATCTCGGCAAGGTAGATATAAAAGGAATAGATGCAACAGCCAGTATCAACCTGCAACCTTGGCAGAAGCTCGGAATTAACCTCTCCGGCAACTACACCTACCAACGGGCACTGGATGTGACCAACTCTGATCTTAACACTCCTGAAGGAAGAGTTTACAAACATCAGATAGCCTATACCCCCAGAGTTTCCGCATCCGGACATGCCGGAATAGAAACTCCCTGGGTGAATCTGTCCTATTCCTTCCTGTTCTCGGGCAAACGGTACATGCTCGGACAGAATATCAGTGATAACCGTTTGGACAGCTATAGCGATCACAGCCTCTCTGCCGGCAGAGATTTTAAGATGCGGAATGTCACAGCATCATTAAACGTAGAAGTGCTGAACTTACTGAACAAGAATTACGAGATTGTAAAGAACTTCCCCATGCCGGGACGATCTTTCAGAGTCACGGTAGGAGTCAGATATTAATAATGGAGCCATTAAACTTTGTGTATGAAAGAAAGCATACTTTATAATATATATCAATCAGGGAAATATTTATCCCTTTTATTGTTCTTCCTCATCGCCTGTGATGACTTGGAGGACAAGCCCAGCCTGGTGCCCGGAGAAAGCGGAGACGTCTACGAAACCGGCACAGCGGAAATGTATATTCTAAGCGAAGGACTATTCAATCAGAACAACAGCTCACTGGCCCGCTATTCTTTCAATCAGCAGAAACGTACCAGCAATTATTTCAGTGCAAACAACCAACGGGGATTAGGGGATACCGCCAATGACATGGCTATCTATGGCAATAAAATATATATCGTAGTCAATGTATCAAGTACCGTAGAAGTAATAGACTTTACGACCGGAAAATCAATCCGTCAAATACAAATGCTGCGTGATAACGGCAGTTCTCGCCAGCCCCGTTCGATAGCTTTCGATAAAGACAAGGCATACGTATGCTCTTTTGACGGAACAGTAGCCAGAATTGATACTACTTCACTGGAAATAGAAGCCATTATTACAGCAGGAAGAAACCCGGACGATATCTGTGTGCAAAATAACAAACTGTATGTATCCAACTCAGGCAGCCTGGATTATTCCGGCCCGGGTGTGGATAACACCGTATCAGTGATTGACATCACGACTTTCAAAGAAACCAAGAAAATCGAAGTCGGTCCCAATCCGGGGAAAATACTTCCGGGACTGGAAGATGCAGTATATGTAGTAACACAGGGTGCCGACATCGAAGCCGGCGATTATCATCTGGTACGAATCGACAGTCGTACGGATGTTGTTACCAACACTTATGATGAAAAGGCTTTAAGCTTTACAATCGACGGCCCCATTGCCTATCTATACACATACGACTATCAGACAAAAGCCTCTGCTATCAAAGTTTTCGACCTCACTACCGGAACTGTAATACGAGACAACTTCATCACGGATGGAACAATCATTCAAACTCCTTTCAGTATCCAGACAAACCCTTTCAGCGGAAATATTTATATTACGGAAGCCTACAATTATACCATCAAAGGGGATGTCCTCTGTTTCAATCAGCAGGGACAACTTCAATATCGCCTGAATGAAATAGGTTTAAATCCCAATACAATTGTATTCAGTGATAAAGCTTCACAAAACGACGCAAGTGATATTCCGGACGACCCGAATGCTCCTTCCGCCTTTGCCAACAAAGTATTGGAGTATATGCCTGCCCCCGGACAGTTTATAAATACTACAACTTCCGCTTATGAGGACGGCTTTTCTGCCGAACAAGTCCTGGAACGTGCGACTGAAAAGCTAAAAAAGAAATCAGTTATTTCCCTAGGCGGTTTCGGCGGGACAATCACCGTAGGTTTCCATCAGCCAATACGCAATATCAAAGGGCAATATGATTTCAAGATTTTGGGTAATGCTTCCTACAATCAGAATACCGGTACGGGAGCTCTAGGAGGAAGTGCCGAACCGGGTATCGTTTTGGTTTCAAAAGATGTAAACGGAAACGGATTACCCGATGATGAATGGTACGAACTGGCAGGGAGCGAATATGGAAAGGATACGGAAACACGTGGTTATGAAATAACTTATCACCGCCCTCAGCCGGCTAGTGGAGATGTCCGTTGGACCGATAATCAGGGAGGAGAAGGTTATATTTATAGAAACACCTACCATCAACAAGATTCTTATTATCCGAATTGGATAGAAGAAGATGAGATAACCTTCCGTGGAACACGCTTGAAAGATAATGCGGTAAATGAAGGAGATACATGGGTAGGCTACTGTTATCCGTGGGGGTATGCAGATAATCATGCCAATAAATCCGAATACAGTCAGTTCAAAATAGATTGGGCTGTCGATCATAACGGAGTCTTCGTAACATTAGATGAAATTGACTTTGTGAGAATATACACTGCTGTCAATCAAGATGTAGGCTGGATGGGCGAGATTTCTACTGAAATAATGACAGTAGAAGATTTACATTTCGAGGATTAATCAATAAATTAAATAATTAACAATTAAATTAAAGCAAAAACATGAAAAAGTATTCTTTATTTTTACTAGTATCGTTATTTGCCTTTTATGGATGTAGTGATGATAATGATGAAATAAAAGGTGGTGATGATAATGATAAAAAAGAAGTTGTCGTTAGTTTTGAGAACCTATTAACGGAAGCAGAAAGCGAGTTTAAAACAGATAAAGGAGAAGCAGGGGATGTATATATCCAATATCAAATTAGTGATCCGCAAGATTTGATACAATTAAGTCATTACTATGGCAACTGGGGTTTTGGCGGTGGTTTCACTTATACTAACAAGACAGATGTTAGTACACCCGGATATAGCAACCTTAGCGCCATCACAGCAAAAGGGAAAAATGGGAAGGTATACTTAACAGCAAACACAAGCAGCTATACTCCAGCTCAAATCACCAACCTTAACCCTAGTGAATATGACTTTAAAGGTGCATGGATAACCAATACAACTTATGCCTATCTAGCCATAAAAGATGGAAATGATGGTGGTGGTGATTATTCTATGGTTAAAGGTCCCTTTACAAACAAGGACAATGACTGGTTTAAATTAACAGCCACAGGATACAGTGCTGACAAAAATAAAATCGGAAGTGTAGATTTTTACTTAGCAGATTTTCGAAATAATAAGCAAGAAATTGTAAACACATGGCAATGGTTCGATTGGAGTAGCATAAAAGATGCAGCATACATAACATTTGAGATGAGTTCTACAGATAACAATGAGTCAGGACAAATGAATACCCCTTCTTATTTTAGTCTTGATGCTATCACTCTTATCGAAAAATAAAAGACTATAACTGATTTTATAATCTTCATTTAAGCACATTCTATGTAAATTTCATATTTCCTGTCAAAGCAAGAGTTGTGAAATTTACGTAGAATATGCTTAAATGACAAAGATCAATCTAAGTGTCTTTTCCTCTAATATATTATCTTATAGATAAACCAACCTTTTATAACTTATCTTTTTCCTCTTCACTATCACCGCTATCTTCCTTAACAAAAAGTCATTAAAAGCTTGTTTATTACACCTACTTTTACTATTTTAGTCGGACAAAATCTAAAATCTACAACAATGGAGTTACCTTTTGCCGAATCATGGAAAATAAAGATGGTAGAACCCATCAGAAAAAGTACCCGCGAGGAACGCGAGCAGTGGATCAAAGAAGCACATTACAATGTCTTCCAACTCAAATCAGAACAAGTTTATATCGACCTTATCACTGATTCCGGAACAGGAGCTATGAGCGACCGCCAATGGGCAGCTATGATGCTGGGAGACGAAAGCTATGCAGGCGCTACCTCCTTCTTCAACCTAAAGAATACAATCACGAAACTCACAGGATTCGAATATATAATCCCTACCCACCAGGGACGAGCAGCAGAGAATGTCCTTTTCTCCTATCTCGTACACGATGGAGACATTGTACCCGGCAACTCACATTTTGATACCACCAAAGGGCATATCGAAGGACGTCATGCCATCGCATTGGATTGTACCATCGATGCAGCCAAAGATACTCAACTAGAAATTCCCTTCAAAGGAAACGTTGATCCGGAAAAACTGGAAAAAGTATTACGCGAGCATGCTGACCACGTTCCCTTTATCATAGTTACCATTACCAACAACACAGCGGGAGGACAACCTGTATCCATGCAAAACCTGCGTGAGGTTCGTACCATTGCTGATAAATATAACAAACCGGTACTTTTCGACTCCGCACGTTTCGCAGAAAATGCCTACTTCATTAAAATGCGTGAAAACGGCTATCAGCAGAAATCAATAAAAGAAATCACACGGGAGATGTTCGATCTTGCCGACGGAATGACCATGAGTGCCAAGAAAGATGGCATCGTCAATATGGGAGGATTCATTGCAACCCGACTTAAAGAGTGGTACGAAGGTGCCAAAGGCTTTTGTGTGCAATACGAAGGCTACCTCACCTACGGAGGAATGAACGGACGGGATATGAATGCCCTTGCCACCGGATTGGATGAGAATACAGAATTCGATAATCTGGAAACACGTATCAAACAAGTAGAATACCTGGCCAAAAAACTGGATGAATATGGAATTCCATATCAACGCCCCGCCGGAGGACACGCCATCTTTGTCGATGCATCCAAAGTATTGACACATGTCCCCAAAGAAGAATTTCCGGCACAGACATTAACAGTCGAACTCTATCTGGAAGCCGGCATTCGTGGATGCGAAATCGGATACATCCTTGCTGACCGCGACCCGGTTACTCACCTGAATCGCTTTAACGGACTCGATTTACTCCGGCTTGCCATCCCTCGCAGAGTGTATACCGACAACCATATGAATGTAATAGCCGCCGCCCTCAGAAATGTATATGAACGAAGAGAATCTATTACTCATGGAGTTCGTATCGTCTGGGAAGCTCCTCTCATGCGCCATTTTACAGTTCAATTAGAACGATTATCATAGCAGCAAAAAGGAATCATCAGCATAAGCAAGGACGATAATCCATATAAACAAAATCAACTCTCAAGTGTTTATATTATAATCAATTGAACTTAATACGTAAAAATTATGGCAGAAGATTATAAACTTATAGATAACGAAGAGAAACATCGATATGAATTTCAAATCGATGACAAAATAGCCGAAATAGACTATATAAAATCAAACAATGGAGAAATTTACCTTGTTCATACTGAAGTCCCCGCCTCTCTTGGAGGCAAGGGAGTTGGTTCTCAACTTGCAGAAAAAGTATTGTCAGATATTGAACGACAAGGTTTACGTTTGGTACCCCTTTGCCCATTTGTAGCCGGATATATCCATAAGCATCCGGAATGGAAACGAATAGTAATGCGTGGTATTCATATTAAATAAAAGTAGAAAATATGGGAAAGAAAGTCGAATACACAAATGGCGAATTAACCATCATATGGCAGCCGGAAATGTGTCAGCACGCCGGAATATGCGTAAAAATGTTACCCAATGTATATCACCCGAAAGAAAGACCGTGGGTACAAATTGAAAATGCGACAACGGAAAAATTAATTGCACAAATCAGCAAATGTCCGTCAGGAGCATTAAGCTACAGGCTTAATAAAAAAGATAATAAGTAATCCGATATAAACGGTGAATAATTTGGGGAACAACCACTCATTATTCACCGTTTTTCAATATGCAATCACAAGTCCCGAAACGGCAATAATGCACAACAAACATAATGACGCTATCATGTGACGATGGTGACGCCATCCTACAGAGATAGTGACAGTATACCAACCGGATAGCGTCACTATGTTTTATTGATTAATTCTCAGTTATTTGATGATAGTCCAAGTCAGAACAAAATCCGGAGAGATGCGATAGCCCACCGTAAACGACTGTTGTTGTTCCGTAGCATATTCCTGTACCTGAAATGTCCCCTCTTCCTGAGGAACGAAGTGTGACAAACAAAGTTTCCGGAGATCAGCGTCTGCATTCTCCATTGATTTGAATATCGTCTCTTTTGCCGACCAATGTAACAGCATACTCCAGGTTACATCTCCCCAATATGGTTCTACTTGTTCGTCAGGACGGATAAAACGATCATACACTCTTTTTACACGATGACCATATTGTTCGATATCGATACCCACAGGAGCAATCGGACTTAGTATCACAGCCACATAGCCTTTGGTATGAGAAATACTGATAAAAAAAGAATGATCACCCAAAGAAGGTTTCCCTTCAGATGAATAGATAATCTCTTTATCTTCCTGCAACATGGAATATAGAAGCACACGAACAGATAACCACTCCATTTTCCTGCGTTCTGAAGTAAAACGCTGCATCTCTTGCTCACAAAAAATTCTCCGGGTAGCAGGAAGAAGAGTCAATAAGCTTTCCAAAGACTCTTCCATCTTCCAAATAGCCCAGTGTATATCTTTCGTTTTATGTTGCAGAAACAATCCCATCTTCCTTCGGTTATTCTTTCTCCTCCGATGTCTCCGTTTCCTTGGGAAGAATCGTAAATTTGACTTTCAGAATACGCCGACTGTCCATCTCCAGCACTTCAAACTCATAATTATGATAAGTCACTTTCTCATGCAATGCAGGAAACTCCCCCTTTATTTCAAGTAACATACCGGCCAATGTATCCGCATCTCCTACCACTTTCTCAAACTCATCCTCATCTACTTTTGCAATCTTATAGAAATCGGTCAACTGCGTTTTTGCCTCGAACACCCATGTATGATCGTTCAGTACTACGTACGTGCGTTCTTCGTCATCATACTCGTCATGAATCTCACCTACAATTTCTTCGATAATATCCTCCATCGTCACCAGTCCGGAAGTTCCTCCAAATTCATCGACAACGATAGCAATATGAATTTTATTCGCCTGAAAGTCACGGAGAAGATCATCAATCATCTTCGTTTCCGGCACAAAATAAGCAGGACGAATCAGTGACTGCCAACGGAAATTATCTCCCTTGCTAACATGCGGCAAAAGGTCCTTAATATACAGTACTCCCTTTATATTGTCCCGTGAACCGGAATAAATAGGGATACGCGAATAAGCATTTTCAATGATACATTGCATCACCTCTTTGAAAGGTGTGCGAATATCCAGATCAACCATATCCAGACGTGAGGTCATCACTTCCTTCACGGTTTCCCCTCCAAAACGGATAATCCCTTCCAGAATATTATTCTCTTCAGAGATTTCTGCTTTATCCGTCAACTCCAAGGCATGAGACAGTTCATCCACAGAGATATTATGGTTCTTTTTAGTGACATGCTTATTCAGAAAAGTGGTAGAACGCACCAGCATGGAAGCGACCGGATGAAACAACTTTTCCAAGAAATAGATGCCCGGAGCAGAGAAACGACAAAATGCCAGCGTCTTTTGTGCCGAGTAAATCTTCGGCATAATCTCTCCGAATAGCAATAACAGGAAAGTCAGGATTACGGTCAGTATAATGAACTCTGCCAATGGAGAATGAAACACAAATACATCCATGAAAAAGAAGTTGCAGAGCATAATAATGGTCACATTGACAAAATTATTAGTGATCAGTATCGTAGCCAGAAGGCGTTCGGAATCTCCAAGAAGGGCGCTGATCTTTTCATCAGCAGGATGATTGTGTTCGTCAATATCATTCAGGTCCGAAGGAGAAAGTGAAAAAAAAGCTATTTCAGAAGCCGAAGCAAAGCCGGAAGCAAGCAGGAGCACACCTGCCAGTACTATGGCAATAATAGCAGAGATTGAAGGAGTGTTTACGGTAATACCGTTGAAAATTTCAGCCAATTGGCTTAAATAACCATCTGAGTCCAAAGAGTATATATTTTAGTTAAACAAAAGATAATGTGCCAATCAGCAATCAACCTATTGGCACATTATCACAGTATCTAAAACGGCAAGTCATCTGCCGGATTATCTTGTATCGGTTGTGCCTGTGAAGGCTGTACCTGTTGTTGCGGTTGTTGCATCTGCTGTGGCTGTTGAGCCTGTGTTGCAGACGGCTGAGGAGCTCCCGCACCTGTATTAGCCCCTTTCGGAGACAACATTTCCATATTGTCCACAAATATTTCAGTAATATAGCGCATAGCACCTGATTGATCAGTATATGAACGGGTTCTTATTTTCCCTTCCAGATACAACTTGTCACCTTTATGCACATATTTGTCCACAATCTCAGCCAGACGGTTGGATGCAACAATATTATGCCATTCCGTTCTTTCGGGGATCTGGGTTCCATTAGCCAATGTATAGCCACGATCAGTGGTAGCCAAAGGAAAAGTTGCCACTGCCGAACCGGTATCGAAATATTTCACCCTAGGATCTTGTCCTACGTTTCCTATCAATATCACTTTATTTACTGACATATATGCATCAAGTTTATGTTCTATTATTTAAATCTGCTGCCAAAATTAAACAGAATAACGATAGTATGCAAGTATTTTAAGTATTAAGTAATAAGTATTAGGTATTAAGCTGCGCTGTAGACCGGATTGTTAATACTTAATACTTATTACCAATTACCAACTTCTGCACCAACTTAGAAATCGCATACTGATCCAAATCTTCTATCCGTATTTTCAGAAAGTCTGCAAAAGCTTTGGTACCCTCGGGCAATACCACTTCATATAGATTGGCGTAAATAATCCGATGAGACAATACATGCTTCACATTTCTGCAAACCAAACGTATCTCCGGATTCTCCTCCGATACCAGTAAAGCTTTGAATTCCGGCAATGACAAAAACTCCTCCTCCGACAAAGAAACCGGAGTTTCTATTAATGGCAGTTCAAACAGATTTTTCCATATATCATTCTCTGTCCGCTTATTTATATAGGTATACGCGCCCGCACGTACATACATATAATTGAAGTAACGGTTTGTCGTCTTTGTCTTGTGCTGTTTCACCGGAAGCTGAGCCACCCTTCCTGTTGAAAGTGCCGAACAACTATCCGCCAACGGACAAAACAAACAATCGGGTGACTGTGGAGTACACTGTATGGCCCCGAAATCCATAATACCCTGATTATAAAGAGCCGGCTGTTTCTTATCCAGCATTTCATCCGCCAGAGCAGCAAACAGTTTCTTTCCTTCCGTCGAGTCAATCGGAGTATCAATGCCAAAATAACGGGAAAGTACCCGATACACATTTCCGTCTACCACCGCATAAGGCATACCGTAGGCAAAAGAACAGATAGCTGCCGCCGTATACTCCCCTACTCCTTTCAACGCCAGCACTTCGGGATATGTTTTCGGAAAAACTCCATTCATGCTTTTGGCTGCGGCATGCAGGTTGCGGGCACGAGAATAATATCCCAGTCCCTGCCAGTATTTCATCACTTCATCCTCGTCAGCGTCTGCCAATGTCTTCACATCAGGAAAACGTTTGATAAACCGGAGAAAGTAATCATATCCCTGCGCCACCCGTGTCTGCTGGAGAATAATCTCCGATATCCAGATCCGATACGGGTCCGACGATTCTCTCCAAGGCAAATCACGCTTGTATTCTTTATACCATTCAACTATAGCCTCACTAAAAATATTCATTCCTGATTTCGATCTATCATCTAACATTTATCTTGTATATACTATCCAAAAGCAGTACAAAAGTAACTCTTTTGACTCTAAGAAAACTTAATGCCTCCATTTTTTTAGAAAAATGTGCAGAATATATTTTTTTAGGAGACCAAAAAGCTATATATTTGCAGTCCAAAAAATTAGCAAGAACCTAGTAATAATATTTTTTTTAAGGAAAAATGACTAAAGCAGATATTGTAAACGAGATTACAAAGAAAACCGGTATTGATAAGACAACAGTTCTTACAACAGTTGAAGCATTTATGGAAGCTGTTAAAGACTCATTGTCTAACGATGAGAATGTATACCTTCGCGGGTTTGGTAGCTTCGTAGTTAAGAAAAGAGCTCAAAAGACAGCTCGTAATATTTCTAAGAATACTACTATCATCATTCCAGAGCACAACATTCCGGCCTTCAAACCGGCTAAGACATTTACAATTTCAGTAAAGAAATAATAAACAAGAGTATTAACCCATAAAATGTGAAGCTATGCCAAGCGGAAAAAAGAAAAAAAGACATAAAATGTCTACGCACAAGCGTAAAAAAAGACTAAGAAAGAACAGACATAAAAGCAAAAAATAATTTTTAAGTCTGATCAAACAGAATAAAGAACAAACTTGCGAAGCTACATGTCTTTCAAGTTTGTTCTTTGTTTAAGTAGCTAACCCAAAATGAACATTTTGTCAAAAAAGTTGTTCATATAAATGAGATTCAATCAATAATAAGAAAGCAAAACAGTGACAAGTGAAATTGTAATAGACGTACAGCCCAAAGAGGTCTCCATCGCCCTTCTCGAAGACAAGAGTCTGGTGGAACTTCAAAGCGAAGGAAGAAACATTTCTTTCTCAGTGGGCAATATGTATTTGGGACGTATCAAGAAATTGATGCCCGGACTGAATGCATGCTTTGTAGACGTCGGTTACGAGAAAGACGCTTTTCTTCATTATCTTGACCTGGGTCCTCAATTTAACTCACTCGAAAAGTTTGTAAAGCAGACTTTAAGCGACAAAAAGAAGCTGAACTCCATCAGCAAAGCAACCCTACTTCCTGACCTTGACAAGGATGGCACTGTAGCCAACACATTAAAGGTCGGACAAGAAGTGGTGGTGCAAATCGTTAAGGAACCTATCTCTACCAAGGGACCGCGACTGACGTCCGAAATTTCGTTTGCCGGACGCTATCTGGTACTGATCCCTTTTAATGATAAGGTTTCTGTTTCACAAAAGATTAAATCGAGCGAAGAGCGCGCCCGTCTGAAACAACTGTTGATGAGCATCAAACCTAAAAATTTTGGTGTCATCGTCCGTACAGTAGCCGAAGGCAAACGCGTAGCCGAACTCGACGGAGAGCTTAAAGTCCTGATCAAGCATTGGGAAGATGCAATGGCGAAAGTACAGAAAGCCACCAAGTATCCGACGTTGATTTATGAAGAGACCAGCCGCGCCGTAGGTTTGTTGCGCGACCTCTTCAACCCTTCTTTTGAGAATATTCACGTCAATGACGAGGCTGTGTACAATGAAATCAAAGACTACGTAACACTGATCGCACCCGACCGGGCAAACATCGTGAAACTGTACAAAGGCCAACTTCCCATTTACGACAATTTCGGTATCACCAAGCAGATCAAATCATCGTTTGGTAAAACAGTCTCTTACAAGAGTGGTGCCTATCTGATTATTGAGCACACTGAGGCGCTTCACGTAGTAGACGTGAACAGCGGTAACCGCACCAAGAATGCCAACGGGCAGGAAGGTAACGCACTCGAAGTAAATCTGGGAGCCGCCGACGAGCTGGCTCGCCAACTGCGATTAAGAGATATGGGTGGTATCATCGTCGTGGACTTCATCGATATGAATGAAGCCGAAAACCGTCAGAAGCTTTATGAACGAATGTGTGCCAACATGCAGAAAGACAGGGCACGGCATAATATTCTGCCGCTCAGCAAATTCGGGCTGATGCAGATTACACGCCAACGTGTGCGTCCGGCAATGGACGTCAACACGACCGAAATCTGCCCCACCTGCTTCGGAAAAGGTACTATCAAATCGTCCATTCTCTTTACGGACACTTTAGAGAGTAAAATTGATTATCTGGTCAACAAACTGAAGGTAAAGAAATTCTCGTTACACGTCCATCCGTATGTCGCCGCCTTTATCAATCAGGGACTTGTCTCCCTCAAACGTAAGTGGCAGATGAAGTACGGACTCGGTATCAAGATTATTCCAAGTCAGAAACTCGCTTTCCTGCAATATGTGTTCTATGATACACATGGAGAGGAAATCGATATGAAGGAAGAAATCGAAATCAAGTAACAGAAAAGGCGACTCATTTCAATATGAGCCGCCTTTTTGCATATAAGAGAATGCCTGTGGGAAATAGGAAGACATCCTCCAATTAGGAATAGATATATGAAAAAGTATACTTTCACAAGCGTTCCCTTTTTCATCTAGTCCTAACTATTAACCTTCACATTTAAGTGAAGAAAGGGTTATTGCAGAAGCACGGACTTTCACAAGTGCGAACCTCTTAAGGTTCCCAATGAGAGAGCACCTTATATAAATGATATATAAAGAAGTGGGGAAAAAAATCTCTCATGAGAAAGGGTATATTGTCTATTTTTGTCCTTATTTACTCAGCAATACAAATACTTACCCGATTTTCTTTCGGAGTATTATATGGCTGCACAGTATCTCCTTTATAATCAACTTTTATCCTATCTGCAGCGATGCCTTTTGCTTTTAAAGCTTCAGCAACATTGTTAGCACGCTTCTCTGATAATTTACTATTGATTCTAGGATTACCCGTATCAACATCAGCATAACCTGTTACACTTACCTTAGCTGCTGGATGTTTCTCCATGTAGTCAACCAAAGAAGCAATCTTAGATTGCTGATCATCCTGAATCTTTGCAGAGTTGATGGCAAAGAAGATATTCTGTTTCATAGGTTCTACTACCACTTCTTTTTTAGGCTGTGGTTGTTCTACTACAGGAGCAGGTTTAGGCTGTTCCACTACCACAGGCTCTGGTTCATAATAAACAGGAGCAGTCTTTGTATAGCTTTTACCCAGTTTAATGCTTACACCTACAAGAGCATTCAGTTGCCAGTCACAGTTACCAGCTTTCTTGGAGTTGAACTTATCAGACAATACGTTCGCATTTCCTTCGATATTAATGGACAAACGATCATTCAAACGAAGATCACAGCCCAGACCGAAACGACCTGTCGGAAGAATCTTACCTTCTTGCCAAAGGTACTCCAACTCATAAGTTCTTGTATCAAGCGCATTGGCTTCATCGTTATCAAAACCACGATTCAGTCCTGCACCGGCAAAGATGTAACCATTGAACACCCGCTTCGGATTAAAACCACAGAACAAAGTGCTGAGATCAGCCATAATATCCACATTACCTTGCAGATACTTATACTGGTAGGTCTGTTGCGGATTGACCCATCCGCCCTTTGCCTGCCAGCCACTTACACCAACACGCGCACCAAACGCGGGAGCAAACTTATAACCGACATTAAGAGCTGCTGCCGGAGAAATAAGATCAGTGAATTTTGCTTCACCTACAGTATGGGCTGCTCCTATTTGTGCCTGAATGAACCAATGAGGTTTGAAAGAAATCTTTTCAGGTTCCTTGACACGCTGTTCCTGGGCGGAAATTGGCAATAGACTGATAGCCATTATACCTATCAACAGTTTTCTTTTAATGTTCATAATAGATTAATTTACATTAAACATAAAGCGCCTCTCATTAGAGAGAAGCGCTTCATTATATTTAAGTTCAAAAAAGAATTAGTTACCTAATGTCTTTTCAACCGGAATAATCACATAAGACTTAACTGTACCCCACTTGTAAGTGACAGTAACAGGTAATCTCAAGTTGAATGCACCGACAGCGTTACCATTGTTTGTATATGTAACGGTACCATAAGTATCCTTAGCAGGAGCTGCAGGAATAGGATTAACCGTAGTACCAGTTTGAGTAATTACCAGTTGTGAAGTAACCTCAGACAACTTCTTAGAATTGATATCGTTACCATTCAAGTCAGTAGTGATATTAGGTATATCAACTGTAATTAGCTCGATTCCATAATAACCGAAGTAGTTAGCTTTTACTGTTGTGCTGAATGCTTGGTTTCTCCAATCAGAGAAGCTCAACAGGTCGAGCATATTAACTGTAGAACCATTATCAACAGCATCTTGGAACTTACCTTCACCGGCAATTACATCAATCGGACGCAAGAAGTAAGCCATATATTCACCGTTAGTGATAGGCAACTCTAATGCACATTCACCGGTAGTTGCTTTAATGTTAATCCAAGCATAGAATCCGGCAGATGGAACTGAGTTATGACTTGCAATATTCAACAGGTCTTTTGCAAAGTCTGTATTTTGATAAGTGACTACACCATCAGCATCAATCACTGCTACATTTTGAGTCGCAGCACCGGCAGTAGCTTTCAATGTCAAGCCATCATCACCAACTGATAATGTATATTCAGTACCGCTCAAACCTTTCTCTTTACGATTTACGTTCTTAGATGCAAAAATATACTTGTAAGCAGTAGCACCTGTGATAATAGGTTTGTTTCCTTCAAATGTGTTATCCAAATCAACTGCAAATGCACAGTCATCAGTCAGAGTACCCGGAACAACTACATTCAGACGAACGTAAGTCTTATTAGCATCCCAGTATTCAGCGATCTTGTTAGAAGCAGGAATTGTAACAGCGGCAATTGCATTAACCTTAGTAGACAATGTGATAGTTACATCGCTGTAAGAATCTTCATAACCAGCTTTCGGTTTGTAAGTTACAACAGCCTTCAATGAGCCAACATCAGAAGTCTTCGCCAAAGCTAACTTCATATCGGCCTGAGAAATAGTCCACTTCAACAAGTCAGTTTGTGTAACTTCTCCAGCATCGGCAACCTCAGTAACCACACCATCGCCGGTATACAACGGATTGGCAGCTTCATAGATAGTCTTGAACATCTTATAGTCCATACCCAACTTGTTATAAACCTTCACGTTCATTTGTTCAACTGTCAATGCGAATACTTTATCATCACATTGGTTAGTGAATGGATCAAATGTGAACGGAGCGTCAATAGCAGGAGCCTTATCTTTAGTGATCATCACTTTAATCCAACCTGTGCTGACCACTTTATTATTAGCTTTCGTATCCAACAGCTGAACACGTACCAATGGCTGACGACCTACGGCAGCATACGGAGTAGCTGTTTCATTAAACAATTTCGGATACAAAACCGAACCTGTCAATCTAGCGAAATCACTTTGGTTAGTCTGATTAGTACCATCAATGTAAGCACACAAATGGAAATCATACTTCAGGCCTAATTTAGCCAATTCTGCAGCAGACATAGTCAAATCTGTCTTTGTAGCAGCTACATCATCATAGCAAGTAATAACCTTTTCAGCAAGATCAATACCAGTAGTTGAGTTATAAGCAACTTCATAGTCAGCATCAGCCTTGATAGCATCATCTGCCTTGCCTGTGTCTGTTCCATACAAATGATGTGCAGTACCTGCAGCCTTTTTAGCCTTATCACCCAAAATCACGTTTTCATAATCTGTTGCGTAGATAGCTCTATACTCATCAGTAATAGTGTTACCAGCTTCTGTTTCTACACGGATAGCCAAAACTGTAATTTTAGAACTTGAGATAGCTTCAATCAACTCAGTAGTAGCCTTAAAGTAAACAGTCAAAACACCGTCTTTTACTTCATAGCTTTCAACTTCCGGATTAGAAGCAGCTGCTCTAGTTTTATTAATATACTCTTTATCTGCAGAAAGTACAGTGATCTTCTTTATCTGTTCTTTAGTTGCACTTGACGGATTCAAGTAGTAAGTACCTGCAATCACCGGACGAACATAAGAATTTGTAGTAGCTTTTGCCCATACTTCACCAGTAGCAGTAGCCGGATTACAGCTAGTTGTTTCACTCCAAGCTTTATAAACGACTTTCAAAGCCTTCATTGAAGGAACACCTCCCAAATAAGCATCCGGTTCAAAGCCAAAGCTCGTAATAGGCAGAACATCACAAATCATCAAATTAACAGGTTCTGCATTGCCATATTTAATAGCCCAACCATAAGTTACGCCATCTGTAGTCATTTCTGTGATATCCAACGTACCTTGCTTAGGTATTGTAACACCGGTAGCTACACCATCATATTTTACAACGCCATCTTCACCAACAGTCAATTTGGTAGCATCAAACTTAGTATCAGTGTCAGTATCTGTAAAAGTAATAGTCTTAGTTTGTACATTACCTTTGTTATCAGTCAAAGTAATAGTAGCTTTATTACCATCCTGAGATACATCCAAAGTATACGTAGTATTAGTGTCTGTATCAGGAATATTATAAGTAGTAGCATCTCCATTCTGATCTGTTACTACTAATTTTCCATCTGCAAAAGACACCGATTTCACATAGGCCAATGAACCAAACTTGGTATTCAATTCGGCCAATGTTTTTTCGATTGCATCTACACGTTCGCTTAGACCATTGATGTCATCATCATAGTCTTTACAAGATGTAAATGTTCCTGTGGTAGACGCAAGTAATGCTCCAAACAGGATTGCACTTAAAAACTTTTTGTTCATAATAAAAAAAACTTTTAATTTATAAATTAAAAAATAAAAATATAATTTCTCGTTTTTGATTCAAAAGCCATTTGTGTTTCCCTTTTCATTTTATTAATGTGACCTCCTTTTCTTTTCGTTTTACCTGTGTCCATGATTCTTTAGTATGGACAAGAAATATATTCCCAACACTTTTTTCCCGTTACTTCATAGGTAACGGGAAAACCTTTGTCCTGGCTCTCATGAAGCCTTCTTTATGAAAAACTGTATGATTTAGTAATGAAACTTATTTACCCCTGCTTCAAAGAGGAGGCAGAGGGGAGGGAAATCTTTGAATATAATTAGAAGGTTATAAAGGTCTAATAAAAAGAAATCCGCCGTTTTATCGTGTTATTTCTCTTTTTTTAGTAGTTTATCAGAAAAAATATCTTTTTTGTTTGCATGTTTTCCAAAATATCTCCATCTTTGCAACGCTGTTTAGCTCCGTTACCTATGAAGTAACAGGCTTAAATTCAACATATTGCTACTGACATTGAGCGCTTTATAAAATCTACCACTTTTTTATTGGCTTCATCTATTTTCTTATTCTGAAAAGGTTTGAGATATGTCTCGGTCACTGTAATTGACGAATGCCCCATAGCTTCAGAAATAACGCCCGGATGAATTTCACAATAGTAAGCTGTCGTTGCCCATGTATGGCGGGCTGTATACGAACTTAGTTTATCTCCCAGTCCTAACATTTCACCAAGCAACATCAACTGCCTATTAAAGTTACGAAGAGCCAACTGATATTCATGATAAGCCTCCTTTGTTCCTTCCCGACTGCTTAATAACGGAAATAAATAAGGAGAGGAGCTATCACGGTCCATATACCTCTTTAATATAGCCATCGCTTCCGAAGTCAAAGTCACAGACAAAGGTCGGCCTGTTTTACGCCGTCGATAAGTGATTACATTATCACGCAAATCGCTTTTACGCAAATAAGCCAGATCGACAAAAGGCAGACCACGGAGCAGGAACATCAGAACGAACAATTCCTGCGCACGACGCATGGCGGGACTCACGGCAGATGACTGTGGTAATTTAGTGAATACCTTCTTCATGTCTTCTTCGCACAACGCACGTTTGCGGTCAGCACGTGTCCCGGTATACACCGAACGAAAGAGATGCGGCACATAAGGTGCCATACGCCTGTCTACCGCGCGATTGTAAACCGCACGAAATGTACGCAAATAAGTGGAAACAGTGTTCCAACTACAACCACGGCTACGAAGGTGAATCTCGAAGCCTTTTAACCATTCCGGAGTTACTTCACGAAAAGCAAAATCCCTTTTCCCACCATAAGCAATAATGGCATTGAGACTGCTGCGATAAATGTGAGCAGTTCCAAAGTTTCCCTCCATTTGTAGCCCCACTGCTACTTGCTTCATAAATGCTACTACTTTTAACATTTTACTTATTATTTATTAAATGACGCGATAAATATAACAAAATAAGGGGATAGTATGTTTTTATAGAAGAAATTTAAAAACGAAAAAAGAGGATGCCGTTAGGGAAAGGGAGGCATCCTCTTTAGAGGGACAGGAAAGATTCACTTTCACAAGCAAATTCTTCCACTGCTACCCCCTGTTATTTCTTCACATTAAGTGAAGAAAGGGTTCATTGCGGAAATACATACTTTCGCAAGCACGGATTCCCTTGGGGTATTCTCATGTGAGGCTCTTCGCGGGAAAGCGAAGAAAAATGGGGAACACCGCACATGAGATATCTTAAAAAAGGGTTATGCCTTTATACAAACATTATTCTACCACGCAGATACTGACACGATTTTCCGTAGGATTCGTGTTCGGTTGTACGGTATCCCCTTTAAAGTCAGTCACGATCCGGTCCGCAGCAATGCCTTTCGATTTCAAGACGTCCGCCACGTTGTTCGCGCGCTTCTCTGACAAGGTCATATTGATGCCTGGGTTACCCGTTTCCTTATCCGCGTATCCGGTGACGGCTACCTTGGCAGTCGGATATTTTTCCAGATGCTTCACCAAAGATTCTATTTTGGCAAGCTGGTCATCCTGGATCTTTGCGGAATTCAGCGCGAAGAAGACGCTTTGCTTCATCGGCTCGACGGTCACCACCGGTGCAGGTTTCGGCTGCGGCTTTTCTACCACAGGTTCCGCTTTGGGCTGTTCCACTACAGGCTCCGGTTCGTAATAAACGGGAGCGGTCTTGGTATAACTCTTGCCAAATTTGATACTAAGTCCCACCAATACGTTAAATTGCCAGTCGCAGTTGCCCGCTTTCTTTGAATTGAACTTATCGGAAAGGATATTGGCGTTTCCTTCGATGTTGATCGCCAGACGGTCATTCAGGCGAAGGTCGCAGCCCAAGCCCAAACGTCCGGCTACCAGGTTCTGGCTGTCCTGCCACAGATACTCCATTTCATAAGCACGCGTATCCAGCGCGTTGGCTTCGTCATTGTCGAAAGCGTGATTAAATCCTACACCGGCAAAAAGATAACCATTGAATACACGGTCGGGGTTAAAGCCGCAGAACAAAGCACTGAGGTCCGCCATCAGGTCCAGGTTGCCTTGAAGATATTTATACTGATAAGATTGGGAGGGAGTCACCCAGCCCGCTTTAGCCTGCCAGCCGCTGACACCGATACGCGCCCCGAATGCCGGAGCGAACTTATAGCCCACGTTGAGGGCGGCTGCCGGAGAGATCAGATCGGTAAATTTGGCTTCGCCTATCGTATGAGCGGCTCCTACTTGCACTTGCATAAACCAGTGGGGATTAAAAAGGGTTTTACCCTCCTCCTTGATCCGCTGCTCTTGAGCGAAAGCCAAGGTGCTACTGACAGTCAGTATGGCTAGTAGTAAATTTCTTATTTTCATCATATGTTATGTATTTAATGTCTTTATCACAGAATGATCTGCATTGCATCCCTCACATTATCAGGAAGTAGTTATAAAAAGGGTGCTCTTTTGAGCAGAGCACCCTTTCGATTGTAGCATGTCTAAAAGTTTATTACTATCTTAGATTTCTTACTTGTTGTTGCCTGCCGGCTCAGCCGTAAGAATCAAGTCTGTCTTAAGGATACCCCAGCCATATTCTATAGAAGCAGGGATAGTGATGGTATATGAATAGCCAATATTTGATTCAGCATTTTCATACTTCACAGTGTTAGTAGCTCCTTGTGTCAGCACTGCATCATCAGGCAACTTATGATTGTTGTATTCCAAGCTTGTGCTAACATTATTTATATCAAGCACGACATTCTTGATCTCTCCGTAATAATCCCAGAATTGACCCGGAACCAGAACTTCGTGATCGTGCTCCCATTGATGCCATTCCCAGCAACCGGAAGTTTGTCCGTTCACTGTACCTGCGTAATGAGGTTTTGGAGAATGTTCATGACTGATTTCCACTTCTGTAGCCGGTACATATTCATATACAGCAGGCACGTAATTAACGCCCGTGATATTAGTAAAGGAAACTTCACTTGATGCAGTAATAACGTGTTCGTTGTAAGTAACATCATCGTTAGACACACATCGGGTCTGCACAGCTTGACTAGCAGCATACCGCTCAGCTTGCAATGCAAGTTCAACACGAACAGCGTCTTTACTTATCTTCACATCTGTTACATTAAACACCTTATTATAATCCATAGTCATCCAACCCCAATATTGTGTGCCGTCGGCGGCAGTTATTAGCCTATATTCTTGAACTGTATAACTTTCTCGACCGGTATACATCTTCAAGTCAGTTCCTGTAGTAAATGTAACTGTCTCTGTTTCAAGATTAAATTCAGCATCCTTTGTCTTATTATAATGTCCGTCAACATAAGTGTACTCTGGCACGCAAATTGTTTTCCACCTACCGTGTGTCTTTACAACCGATTCCCAAACAGGATGTGTGATCGCGTAACCTCTCCAGTCTGTCAACAAACCATCGTGCTGGAAGCTGACTTCATCACCACCTGTCGCACCGTCTTTTACAGTGATACCATCAGGCATAGTGAAAGTGACAGGACGGATAAATGTTACCTTAAATCTGTTCACGATATACGTATCACCACTCTCAATCATATACTTGTGAATAATAACAGCTTGCAATCCCTTTTCGCTATTCAACGCTGCCTTAACTGCAGTATTACTCTTGTTCAAAGAAATGGTCGTTCCATTCAACTGAACACCGGTAAGAACGTTTGCTGTTTTGACACCGTTGCTATAAGTTGATTCAATTTCGTACGTACTTTCAGTGCATACTCCAGTCGGTATATTAACTGTATAAGTACCATCAACATAAGCTTTCGTTATATCTTGTGAGATTGTACATTCCGAAGCCGGTGAAGTGATAGCACCCGGTCTTTTGGCATTTACTCTGAACGCGATATACTTACCGTCAGCATCCTTATCCCAGAAGGCATCATTTACCTTTGTCTTTTCCGTATCCAAAGCAATGACAGGCAAATTAACTTTCACTGCGAAATGGAAATGAATGTATTTCGGATATTTATTAGAAGAAACCTTATTGCGGAGTGTCAAAGTAGCATACAAGTTAGCTCCAGTTATACCTACATTTCCAACCTGTCCATGAGCGAATCGCCAAATTACAATCTTAGTAGCTTTGCCGTCAGTTGCTACACCGTCAATCAGACTCGGTGCAGTAATACCCGGAAGAGCAACACCATTCTTAAGAACTGAGGTTTCTAGGTATTCATACGTATTCCAGAATTCCTCATGACTCATACCTTGTTCAGAACCGTCACCCTTGTTCATCAAACGATAGATATTATCACGCAGATAATCCTCTTCGAATTTATACAGTTTAGATTGCGTATTTGCACAGCCATAAGTTTCAGTACCTTCTATAGTCACGGCCATATCAGGAGTCTTCTCTGCTACGATCTCAACTTTCACGAAGCCGCGACGAACTACATTACCGGCCTTGTCTACCAACTCAACCTTGAAAATAGGAGTACGTCCTACAAATTCCGGGTTATGTCCATTATCAGCAATCGCCTCGAAAGTACCCTTCTCAGCATCTGTACATACCAAGTCTTTCTGCTGATTAGTTATAGTAGAGCCACTTTGTACATTATACTCAGAAGATGCTACAGCAAAGCGGTATGACAATTCATAATCTTCAACAGGGAACGCTTCATGTGAACCGTCCTTCACAAGACAAGTAGCTACCAATGACTTCAAGTCAAACACTTTGTCATATGCCATTTCGTAACGAACGAGTGTAGTCTTACATGCACTGAACGTTGCTGCGAAATGAGCAGTGTTTCCAGTTGCCAAAGTCGCTCCGTCGGCAATAAAGATGTCTTCAGGAGTGATCAGATCGTCATATACAGCTACATATGGAGAAGTAATTACGGGGTCTGCATCCTTCTGGGCAGGATCACCGGTCATAGTTGCCTGCAAAGCAATCATGTTTGTTTTATCTTCTGCCGGTCTGACATTGGCATGCTTACGACGAAGTGTAAAGTCAACAGTTCCTGTAGCGGTATTCTTGATCGGTTGCCCGATGATATCTACCAAATTGCTGCCTGCCGCGCGAGTTCCAGTTTCAATAATAGTTACAGCACGGTCAAGATAGCTATAAGTAGCATTTCCCAAATTAAAGCTCTTCGGATTGAAATGGTAGCTGGCAATTGCAGGAGCACCTACAGAGTAAGCATACTTAGTCACGATAGGAAGTGAAGCATTTTCATTCGGGCTCATTGCGCTATACTGCAAAGAACTGAATTTAACAGCTTCCACACCGTCTACAATATAATCCGGAGCAAACGCGATGCTGCTCAAGCGAGCGACGATCAATACATGCAAGTTGCTGATTTCTGTAGAGATGAGAGTTCTAAGAGTGGTATCCAGAGTAGTAATTCTTTCTCCAAGTTTACCCATATCTGCTTTGATTTTATCCAGCTCGCCATCGATTCTATCTCCCAGATCTTTGAGGTCCTTATTAGTTTGCACCAAATCACCTTGCAAGTCCTTAATATCCTTTGCATTGTCACCTATCAGTCCGCGCAATGCACTGTTTTCCTCTGTCTGCGCATCCCACAATTTTTGGTTTGCTTCCTGAGCGGCTTTCAGTTCATCCTCAGCTTTCTTAATAGCTTGCGCAAGAGCTTCGTCAGCTTCTATCTTGTTGGCGTCTATCATGCCTTTCAATTCCTTATCATAAGCTTTCAAGGCATCCAACTGAAGTTGAAGGTTCTCGTCCGCAGCAATCAAAGTCTTGATAGCGTCTTGAGCGGTCTGGATATTGTTCGCGTTGGTGACCACATCCCCCTTAAGACCGTCTACAGTGCCTGTCAGTGTACTTAATTCGGCTTGAACACCGTCAATCCTACCACCGAGCAACTGAATGACACCCTCAATGTCTTCATTGAATTGCACAATAGCGGCTTCCAGGTCTTTCTTGTCAGCCTTGGTCGCGTTGATTTCAGCGATAGAAGAGTCTACATACTCTTTCATCGCAGTTACTTCTTCCGTGATTTTAGCAAGCGCTTTAGCTTCGGCGTCGGCAGCGGCCTGTTTTGCCGCTTCTGCTAAAACTTTGGCTTGGGCAGCTTCGGCAGCGGCAGCGTCACCGGCAGCTTTGGCAGCATCGGCAGCGGCCTGGGCTTTGGCAGCGTCGGCCTTGGCAGCGTCAGCAGTAGACTGGGCTGTCTGCAAAGCAGCCTGCAAGGCAGTCAGCTGAGCAGTCAACTGTTCTTGTAGAGTGCCAACGGTAGTTCCGTTTTTGTCGATTTGTTCTTGTAACGCCTTGATGTCGTCATCGTAGTCTTTACAAGAAGTAAATGTACCTGTTGAAGCCGCCAACAGCGTTCCAAACAGGATTGCACTTAAATACTTTTTGTTCATGATAAAAAAACTTTTAATTTATAAATTAAAAAAATAATAAAAATATAGTTCTTGTTTTGGATTATCAATTCCCATAAATCCCATGTTTTACTCCTTTCATTCCTTGCATAACCTCCTTTTCTTAAATTATTTCACCTACATTTGCCTTATACAATATACTCTGAAGTATATAGTCTATGCACACTTTACCCGTTACTTTGTAGGTAACGGGAAAACCTTTGTACCTGCCCCAAAAGGGTAGTCAATACCGGAAAATGTCTGAATTGGTAATGAAACATCTTTACCCCTGCTTCTGAGAAGAGGCAGAGGGGAGGAAATTCTTTTATCTAAATTAGAAGGGTGAAACACTCTAATACTAAGAAAATCGCTGTTTTATCGTGTTATTTCTCTTTTTTTAGTAGTTTATCAGAAAAAATATCTTTTTTGTTTGCATGTTTTCCAAAATATCTCCATCTTTGCAACGCTATTTAGCTCCGTTACCTACAAAGTAACGGACTAGCTATCAGGCAGATATTCCTATCACCGAATGCTTTACATAACTGATTATTTGTGTGTTGGCTTCATCAATTTTCCTACTACGGAAAGGTTTCAGATACGTCTCCGTCACAGTGATGGAGGAATGCCCCATCGCCTCGGAGATAATACCCGGATGAATTTCGCAATGATAGGCGGTCGTCGCCCAAGTGTGACGAGCAGTGTACGAGCTGAGTCTGTCGTTCAGCGCCAGCCATTCGCCCAGAAGCATGAGTTGCTGATTGAAGCTGCGTAATGCCGATTGATATTCGCGATATGCTTCCTTCGTCCCCTCACCACTTTTCAACAGAGGAAATAAATAAGGAGATGTGTCGTCACGACTTATATACTTCTTCAGGATTGCCATCGCTTCCGGAGTCACAGTAACCGACAGAGAACGACCCGTCTTACGCCTGCGGTAAGTTATCACATGATCACGCAAATCACTTTTACGCAAATAGGCAAGATCGACAAAAGGAAGACCGCGAAGCAAAAACATCAGGATGAACAATTCCTGTGAGCGCCGCATGCCGGCAGGCACGACAGAAGACGAAGACACCCCAGCGAACACCTTTTTCATATCTTCATCACACAAGGCACGCTTGTGATCCGCACGGGTACCCGTATAGACAGAACGAAACAGATTGGGTACGTAAGAAGCCATGCGACCATCCACCGCACGATTATAGACCGCACGAAACGTGCGTAAATAAGTGGAAACAGTGTTCCAGCTACATCCACGGCTACGAAGGTAAATCTCGAAGCCCTTCAACCATTCAGGGATTACTTCATCAAATGCAAAATCCCTTTTCCCATGATAAGCAATAATGGCATTGAGACTGCTGCGATAAACGTGTGCAGTACCAAAGTTTCCCTCCATCTGTAGCCCCACCGCTACTTGCTTCATAAATGCTACTACTTTCAACATTTTACTTACTATTAATTAAATTACACGATAAATATAGGAATATTTTAGCATCTCTCCCAAATACCCTACAGACATATATTCATTCATCGGCAGGTTATCCAATCAGCGGATTTGACCATACCTCCGAAAGTAAAACAACAAAAAAAGAAACCGGTATGTTTTTTCGCACAAAGTTTTCGCTGCGAATAAACAGTTATTATAATTAACAAATAGTTCTAATTACAAATTTTATAAAGCAAGCATATACATATAAATTTACAGATATGAAAAACGAAAATAAAACTAAATAATTTTATACTATTCAATTAATTTATTTTTCATAACTTTGCAGAAAATAAGCCACAAATAGCGGTTTATAAAAACTAAATATAAGAATATGATAAAAGTAGAAAAAGAAGTATCCAAAGATTACATCATCAAGGGATTTAAACATTTTACCCAATTAGCTACGGAATACTTTCAAGGACATCCGGACTGCAATGCAGCCAGAAAAAGAATGCGCGACACAATAGACGCCAACTTGCAGCTCAAAGCAGAGCTCACCGCAGCAAGCTACACCGAACACACGACTTTGCTAAGTCCGAAGATGCAGCAAATCATTTGGGCGTACTGGGGACCACCCATCATTTCACTGTCGGAAAACCAGGCAAACGAGTCGGACAACAAACGAGTTTAAACGCCCCAAAAAGTGAAAATCGAACTATATATTTTTAAATATATAATTTATTAGTTATCCCTTATTATGGTTCCGCCCTGCGTTTCAACACATTTTTCTCAACAGACATAATTCATTAAATGTCAGAAGATTACCTCACTCCTTAGAGTGTTCCGCTGTGCGTTCCACAAAAATGCCCTTTTTTCACCCTCAAACAGAGGCTCCAAAATGACCGGACAGAGGCTTCGTTTACTATAAACAGAGGCTCTGTTTGCATCAGACGAAGCCTCTGTTTCACGATCTTCCTCCAACGTATACCGCACAAAAAAAACAACACGCGCCAAAAGCAGCTATTTACGTCACCACGAGGAATATTACATCCCAACACGTCCAAGCACGTACATCCGTTTAGGATTCGAACAGCAATCAACCTACTTTTGGACAAAATTTAAAAAACAGAATATCATATGCAAAAAATGAATTGCCAGGCCATCGGATATGGCTACATCATCATCCCAAAAGCTCTGCTGAAAGAGCAACTTACAGGCTGCAGCCCACACGAAGGAGAAATAGAAGCTTTCCTGAAACTTCTTATAAAAGTCAACTACTCGGAAACAAAACTCACCGACCGCCAAAAACACACCATCGTGTGCAAAAGAGGTGAAAGCCTGCACAGCTACCGCAGCTGGAGCGCCATTTTCCACTGGCCAACGAGCAGAACTTACCGCTTCATACAACAACTGAAAACAAACGGAATCATCGAAATCATTCCTCACAACGACACCACCGCCCTGCATATCCGAGTGGTCAACTACGAAAACTGGACAAACATTTCGGCACTCGTCGGCGAGAAAAAAGAAAACGCCCGAAAAACCAGCGACGAAAAGTTCCGCCTCTTCTGGGACGACTTCCACAACATCCTGCAGCTTCCCAAAGAGAACATCGCCAAAGCGCAGCGTATCTGGAAAAAGCTGAGCGAAAAAGAACAGCAACTCGCCATCGACAACATCGAAGAGTATTATTATCATCAGACAAACGTGAAATTCATCCTACATGCCTGCAGTTATTTATCCAATAAAGCCTTTCTGAATGAATACTGACAACAGAGTTTCCCCACAGGCCCCGGAGATAGAAGAAGCCATCCTGGGGGCCTGCCTGATAGAACAGGAAGCCATGCCGCTCGCAGCCGACACACTGCGCCCGGAAATGTTCTACACCACGAGCCACCAAGTGATCTACGCCGCCCTGCTTGCCATGTACCGGGCAGGAATGAAGATCGACATCCTCACCGTCAAAGAAGAACTTGCCCACCGGGGCAAGCTGGAAGAAGCCGGAGGAGCATTCGGCATCACGCAACTGAGCAGCAAAGTAGCCACCTCGGCGCATATCGAATATCACATGCAGATCGTACACGAGAAATATCTGCGGCGAGAAATGATACTGGGACTCAACAAACTCCTCGCCTGCTCTCTGGACGAAACAATGGACATAGCCGACACACTGATAGACGCACACAACCTGCTCGACCGCCTGGAAGGTGAATTCGGACACAACGACCACATGCGCGACATGGACGCACTGATGACCGACACGATGAAAGAAGCCGAACAGCGTATCGCCAAAAGCGTGAACGGAATCACCGGCATCCCTACCGGCCTGACAGACCTGAACCACATGACATCCGGACTGCAAAACGGAGAACTCACCGTCATCGCCGCACGTCCCTCGGTCGGGAAAACCGCCTTCGCCCTCCATCTGGCGCGGCAGGCTGCCATGCAGGGACATGCCGTCACTGTCTACAGCCTTGAGATGCAAGGAGAACGCCTTGCCGACCGCTGGCTGTTGTCCGCCGGCGACATCAACCCTTACCGCTGGCGCACAGGCATCCCTAACCCGCACGAAGTGGCGGAAGCACACACCACCGCCGCAGAACTGGCACGACTACCGATACACGTAGACGACAGCACTTCGACCAGCATGGACCATGTACGCTCCAGCGCACGGCTCCTTAAAAGCAAGGGTACATGCGATCTGATCATCATCGACTACCTGCAACTTTGCGACATGAGCACCGGACAGAAGAACCGCAACCGTGAACAGGAAGTGGCACAAGCCACCCGCAAGGCTAAATTGATCGCCAAGGAACTGAACGTTCCCGTCGTATTACTTTGCCAGCTAAACCGCGAATCGGAAGGCCGTCCCGGTGGTCGACCGGAACTATTCCATCTGCGTGAAAGCGGCGCCATCGAGCAAGATGCTGATGTAGTGATGCTACTCTACCGCCCTGCACTGGCACGAATCACTACCGACCGCGAAAGCGGTTATCCGACCGAAGGGCTGGGAGTAGTCATCGTAGCCAAACAACGCAATGGAGAGACAGGGAACGCATACTTCAGCCACAACCCTTCTCTAACGAAAATTACGGACTATACACCACCACTGGAAGTATTGCTGAAACAAGCAAAATAAAAAAATTCCCGGAACCATAACTACAATATTATATTACATAATATAAGATTAAATATTTTCCGATTTTATTTCATATTTGCAGTAAAATAAAGAGCATAATGCTTGACTTTGCCTCTTATATTTCGTATATTTGCAATGTCATAGAGAAACAAAATTATTATTACTTAAACCTTAACTTTTTAAAATTATGAATGTTTCAGTAGAACGCTATCAGCGTAGAAAGTACATGAGTCAAGAGAATTCTCCGATGCTGTATTACGTACGCCAGAAATCGGGAACAGTCAGAGTGATGGACGTCGAAAAACTGGCAGATGCCATCGAAGCCAACTCTTCACTCACAGCAGGAGATGTAAAACATGCCATCGAAGCTTTTGTAGAGCAGCTCCGCCTGTCACTCACACAAGGCGACAAAGTGAAGATCGACGGTTTGGGAACATTTCACATCACACTATGCAGCGAGGGGACAGAGAAGGAAAAAGATTGCACGGTCCGAAGCATCCGCAGGGTGAATGTCCGGTTTGTAGCGGATAAAGCATTGCATCTGGTGAACGCAAGCCACACCAGTACACGAAGTGAAAACAACGTGGAATTCGTACTGGCAAGCAAAGGTGACACGGAAGGCGAAAATGCCGGAGGAGGAGGAAATACCGGAGGCGAAGAGGAAGCTCCGGACCCGACAGTTTAACAGGAGATACCATATCGAACCAACCTTAACATATAACTCACCCCCATTATCAATTATCCATTAAAAAAATGCTAGATAAAATTATCGAGATTATTATGACTATCCTCCCTTTTCTGGGTAATCGTAAAAAGCGTAAAGCGATGGCGCAAAACGTCAAAGAATTCAGCGAGCTGGTGAAAGACCAGTATACCTTCCTGATGGAGCAGCTGGAAAAGGTACTGAAAGATTATTTCGACCTTAGTGCGAGAATGAAAGAGATGCACGCCGAAATCTTTTCGCTGAGAGAGCAACTGACACAGGCTGCCGCATTACAGTGCATAAACAAAGAGTGCATACAACGTACTCAAAGCGAAGCATCCATCTCTGAAGCATAATGCCGGACAATCATGAGAACGATCAACTTAATCGTAATTCACTGCTCCGCCACACGCGAAGACAAGGATTTCACGGAATATGACCTGGACGTCTGCCATCGCCGACGCGGATTCAACGGAGCGGGCTATCATTTTTATATCCGCAAAAACGGGGATATAAAGTCTACCCGACCGATAGAAAAGATCGGTGCCCACGCCAAAGGATTCATATTATATAGTATAATTTGTGTATCCTGTTACTAAAATAATTATATTTGCATCATTATTATTAGAATAATCTGAATATGAAGGCAATACTATTAGTAAGAGTTTCCACCGAAGCACAAGATTTCGACGAACAGGAACGAGAAATTTACAATATGGCTATCAAAGACGGCTATTTACCAGAGTGCATAATTCCTGTATGTGAAAAGGAATCCGGTATAAAATTGGCAGAAGAAGAGTGTGCAGGCTTAAACAGAATGAAAGAATTGATTGAAGAAGATAACGATATAGACTGTGTGTACTGTTGGGAAGTATCGAGAATCGCTAGGAGAAAGAAAATAAACTTCTCTGTATTGGATTATCTCACAACTCATAAAATACAGTTAGTAGTCAAGAATCCGTCTATACGGCTATTTAAAGATAATGGAGATATAGATGAAGGTGCAGAAATGGTATTCACTTTATTCTCCCAAATGGCAGAATCAGAAATGCGTACAAAACTAGCCAGGTGGAAACGTACTAAAGACGCAAAACGCAAAGAATCTATATATACTGGTGGCTGGATTCTATATGGATATACGGTAGATGAGACAACGAAGAAACTAATAATAGATGAGAAACAGGCAAAGATAGTAAAGGTAATATTTACTTTATATTTGACAGGGAAATATAGTTATGGTAGTTTAGCTAAAGAATTAATGCAAACAGGGCTATTAGTAGGTTATACATTACTTTCTGCTAGAAAATTTGTATCATTAACTTTAAACAATTTGGCTTATGCAGGTTTACCTTCTTCTACTAATAAACGTCATAATCTCAAGACAGAAGGAAATGTTTATCCCCAGTTAGTAACATTGGAAATGATAAATAAATGTAAAGAAATAGCTAAAAGTAATATCACCAAGCCTAAAAAACGGTATAACAACTTTTATTTCGGTAAAGGACTATTGAGATGTCCTTATTGTGGTGGAGTAATAGTTGCAAAGAAAAATAACAATACATATCATTGTCAAGTATGTACTAATGGATTTTGGATACAGATAAATTTAGTTGACAGTATACTTTGGCATAGTTCTATTGCGCTTTATGCAACTAAACTAATGCACAAAAATGATGAAGACAGAAAACAATATTACTGTCAACTTGCAATATGTGACAGTAAAATTAAAACTTCTGAATCGCAAATAAAAGCAATGCAAGAAAGAGCGGAGGTAATAGAATATAAAGCTTATGTGGAAGGCACTCTATCAATAACGAAAGCTGATTCTTTTATTAATGAACTCAATAATAAAATAGACAGAGAAAGAAAAGAATTGAATAAGTGGATGAATGATAGAGCTACTATTCAGGGGCTGTTGATTGAGGTGAGTAGAGATGACAAAGTAGTGAACTTAGATAAAGTAGCAGAAATAAAAGATGATAAAACAAGATATGATATTATCCACGAAGTGTTTGATTGTGCTTTTATAGACAGAATTGAACAGTATAGATATACTATTTCAATATATCCAAAACATTGGAATCATCCACTTCAATATACTTTGAATACGAAAAAGAATACTGTCTTTACAGATGTTACAGAAGATATTCATAAACACTTAATAGGGAAAAGACATTCTTTTATAGACGATATAGAAGTTTTACCAATATCAGAAGAGATTAAATGTTACGAAGAAAGATTTAAAGCAGTGAGAAACAAGGAGAAAAGTCATTATTATAATGTAAAATATTGTAGAGAACATAAAGAAGATAATGCTAGAAGACAAAGGGAATACAGAGCTAGAAAAAAGGCTTTAGAAACGCAAAACAATCAAGTGAAATAAAGTATCAATCTATAATCACACTTTATCAATACTTCTAGCCAATTTCTTCAGTTTATGGTAGCAATTTTAAATTGGTTCCTTAGAAACTTAGTATTTTTGTTCACAAAAGACAATATAGCCTAATGACATAGTTAGAAATGTCATACTAAAGTATTTATAAAGTGAAAATTTAATGGGTAGTGGAAAAATTTCGATGTCCCCATATTCAACCCGATATGGTCGGATTTTTCCACTACCATAGAAATATAAGATAAACATGGAAATAGAACAAATAAAGCTCAATGGTGACGAACGTCTGATTGGTGCGCTTAAATCAAAGGGATATAAAGATATACCAAGTAACGTTATTTTAGACAAGACGTTGACAGGGATAGGTGCTACTTATGCAGAGTTACATTCATACCGTAATTCAATCATTATTGAACCCAATGTGCCAGTTATTGTAGGTAAAGCTGCAAAGAATACTGATTGGTTGGCTGTTTACAGCGATACGACAGTGGCACAAATAAAAAAGTATTTGAAAAGAACTGATGTCAAGTACAAGAAGATTCTAACTACTCCTGAAGGATTTAAGAAAGTTAGGAAAGCAGCAGATAAGTCTTACAGTCTAATTCAAGAGACATATTTCTGTTTATTTGATGAGTGTGAGAAGTTGACACAAGATTGTGACTATCGAGCAAGTATTTTACAGCCAGTCTACGATTTTTTCGACTTTAGAGAGAAGGCATTTGTTTCTGCTACTCCATTGGAAGTATCACATCCTGCATTTGAAAAACAGAAGTTTAGGAAGCTGAAAATAGTTCCTCAATATGATTACAGGAAAGATTTACATTTGATTGTAACCAACAGCTATGAAAGAACAGTTCGAGAAGAATTTCAGCGACTGAAAGACAGTCCATGTGTTTGTATATTCCTCAACTCTGTAACTGGAATTAATGAATTGGTTAATTCTCTGCATTTAGAAGAGGAAAGTCGTATCTTTTGTTCAGAAGAAGGAGTTGTAAAGTTGAAAGATGCAGGCTTTACTAATGCTGTGTCGTCAATAGACTATCCATTGGCGAAATACAATTTCTTCACATCAAGATTTTATTCAGCAGTTGATATTGAATTGAATGTGAAACCCGATATTCTGATACTTACTAATCTGAATTATGCTGTTTATACAGCCGTAGACCCATATACCGAAGCAATACAGATTCAAGGACGATTCAGAAGAACGTTTGAGGATAAACAGACATTCAATAGTTTGACACATATAACTAATACCTGTGATTTGGGAGCTTTGTCCCGTGAAGAACTGGATAAACAAATAGACGAGTATAAAATTACTTATCAGTCTCTTATTGAAAGACATGATAAAACAACAAATTCGGCTCGTAAAACATCTCTAAAGCAACAGCTTAAACAAATCTGTGAGGATTATTTATTGAATGAACGATTAAATATTGATTATTTTGGTATAGATAATAAGTATAATGAGGAACGAGTTAAAAGCTATTATCAATCAGGAGAAAAGTTGTATGCTGCTTATGATGCAACTAAGTTCTTTCGAGTTAATTATGAAAAAAGACAAGAAATAATCGGAGAAGATGATATATTTAGAATAAAGAAAGCTCCAAATGAAAAAGAGCGTATTCGTATATTTGCCACAAAACTAATCCAGTTAGATGAACAGTGCAAGGAGAATCCAAGTATTGACAAGCAGTTTTTTCTAAAGCTACTTCATGATTCATGTGATTTTGCAGATTTAATCATTGAAGCATACGAAGTTATACCGTTTGAATTGAAAAAGCAAGCGGCATGGAACTGTTGCAATAAGAAGAATTTGGAAATAATTTTGAAAAACCAAAAGAATGAGAATAAACGTTTTTCTTTAGAAGTTCTACGTGATATAGAATCCTCTTTTAGACCATACATAGGACACAATATAGTTAAGGAAGAAACTAAAAAGATGTTTGCTGACATTTACAGTAGGCATTATATACTTCATAATGAAACAGGCATTACAGCAAAGGTAAATCAGCAAACTATTTGTGAATATTTTGAAGCAACACCACAAAATAAGAAGAAACCGAATGAGTGGAAAATCAAATGTATGTTGCCCCAATATATTACACTGGTAAATTAGTTGCTGTTTCTCTTGTAAAATAAAGTTTGTAATTGTATATTTGTGACCTCTATATTGGTAATCTATAAAATTAAGAGTTTATGAAAAAAATATTTTTTTTCTTTTTATTTGCTGTTATATCCTATACAGTATTTGCACAATCCGCTTCAGAACATTTGACTTTTAAAGGTGTGCCTATAAATGGGACATTAAATGAATTTGTTTCTAAATTGAAACAGAAAGGACTTACTCACATTGGCACAGAAGATGGAACTGCCATATTAAAAGGGGATTTTGCAGCATACAAAAACTGTACAATAGCTGCTATAGCTTTAAAACAAAAGAATTTAGTTGCTAAGGTCGGAGTAATGTTTCCTTCTTTAGAAACATGGTCATCACTCTCAAATAATTACTTCTCCCTAAAAGAAATGCTGACTAAAAAGTATGGTGAGCCAGAAGTTTGTATTGAAGAATTTCAGACTAAAATTATGCAAAATGACGATAATTCTAAAATGCATGAAGTGAGAATGAATAGGTGCAAATATGTTACAGGATATACAACTGAAAAAGGAAACATTGAATTACAGATTAAAGGTAGTCTTACGGATGGATGCTATGTAACACTTATTTATTTTGATAAAATTAATGGCGAAATAATTGAAGCTGAAGCAATGGATGATTTATAAATAAAAAACTACTCGATTAAATACAAAAAAAGCCGCAAGCGAGTACACTTACAAATGTGCTCAACTGCGGCTTTTTTGTGTGTGGTATATTATTTCTTCTTGTAAGAGGGTGGCAGCTTTATTTTTGCTAGTCGCTCGTATAGTTCTGCATACTTCTTTTTTAAATAATCTCTGTCTATTTTGATTGTTACCTTGCGATTAACAATGTGTTCTGTTGTTTCATCTGTAAGGGTGGTACTTGTGTCAGGTGCTATTGGGATTCTTGTCTCAATCATGGGATTTTAAATAAAATGTTTTTCTAATGTGGTTAATCTGTATTCTCTGCTTCTGATAGCCTTGTGTCTGTATCCATACACCGATATGGACTTTATTATCTCTGATTCCGTATTTTAAGGCTAATTCACGTAATTCTTGATAGGTATATACTTCTGACATGGTAGGTAATAAGAAGAAATTTTCATAACCACAAGCGGTAGGGCAGACGTCAAATTGCCCTACTTTTTATGGTTATGCTACAAAAATGAAAAAGGTCGTCTAATACTAGTATATAGGCAATCGCAATAAAATCTATCAGACATGGCTTTATCTATGGAAGATTGTGAAAAAGGTAAATTATCGTATTGGTAGTAATTGGGAAATGGAGATAATATGTCCTCAATGCAACACGATAATTCTTCCTTCATGGGATACACAAATTTACGAATAATTGGTGAAGCTAAAAAATGAATGATACTCATTCTTTAAATATTGGTTGTATGGTTGCGCCACATTTTGTAGTGGTTTAAAATAGTTCCATTTGTGGAGAACAGAAAGATATGCGTGTAATAAAGTACAGGTACTTAATATATAATCCCCCCTACCTATAAAAATAAGAGCTTAAATATATATCAGCTTACTTCTCCTATGATTTACTGAATTGAAAGTTACATAAGCACGTGAACAGTACCCTCTAATGCCCTCCGAGGTAGTTTGAAGAAAGATGAAATATCTATTCTTTGCTCAATCAATTTATAAATCATTTAAAATCTTATTCGTTATGAGAAATCTACAAATTATTGGCAATGTGCCACAGGTAAGAAAAGAAAGTAACTTTGGTTTGTATGCAGAAGAAGCAACAGTTATCGAAGAACAGCCAAAAGTAAAGAAAGAGAATCCTCATTTCTTGGAAGCTAATACACTAGAGGTAACAATGCAACATTTAAAAGAAGATTGTATTACACCCGTATTCGCCAAAGATAATGAGCTTACAATTCCTCACCCTGCATTTATTGATACTGTTTATGATGCTGCAAATACGTTTTTCAGTGGTGAAAGTATTGATAAGCCCGATATTCGTGTAAGTCACATTATTAAAGGGAGAATACCAGAGGCAATACATAAACCTGCAAATCAACTTCTTGAAAGTGATAAGACTATCTACTACGAAAGATGTGCTTTTATTATTCAGATTCCTACGATTTACGAAACGGTGAACGGGAATAAGCTAACTCTTACTATTGGTGGTGTGAGAGCTTATAATCACACAAATCTGTATTCAAAGAAAGGAGCAGAGCGATTTAAAGTATTTATAGGCTTCATTTGTAAGGTTTGCACAAACTTGTGTGTGTCAACAGACGGTTTTCTTAGTTGTTTGGAAGTTACTAATACAAGGGATTTATATCAAGCCGTATTAGAGATGTTCAACAAATACGACACAGCCAAACACATACACTTAATGCAAACACTTGGTAACTCATATCTCACAGAACATCAATTTTGCCAATTACTTGGGAGAATGAGACTTTATCAATCATTGCCACAAGGTTATCAGAAAGATATTCCTAAAATGCTTATCACTGATTCGCAAATAAATGCAGTTGCAAAAGCATATATCAATGATGAAAACTTTGGGAGCTTGGGTAATGATATAAGTATGTGGAAATTGTACAATTTATTGACAGGAGCAAACAAGAGCAGTTATATAGATAGCTTCTTGGATAGAGCGGTAAATGCTACTGAAATAGCAACAGGAATAAATGCCGCTTTGCATGGAGACACTAAATATAAGTGGTTTATTGATTGATTAAACAGGGGAATATTCAGTAATGGGTATTCTCCTATTTTATTAACTACGTAAAATAAAGAATCATGTTTTATTATAAGATACTCGTTTGGCTCTTTTGGGTGGTATTGTCTTTTATAACAGGTTGTGTTCCGTTAATCCTACTTATTCTTTTAGTTGGTTTATGGGATGTTGAGGAAGCGAATAAACGTCACTAACTACTTGTGTGTTCAAAACTGGAATGTGTTCAAATAAATCTGCAAAGGTGGTTTGAACACATTCTTTCATGTTATCAATCTAATCAAAGAATAAAATGAAAACAGCCGTAATATATGCTCGTGTTTCGTCAAGTAATGACAGACAGGACACGAGCAGACAAATAGAGGATTTAAAGAAATATGCTATCTCACAGGATATAGAAATAGTAAACATATTCCAAGAGCATATTTCAGGTGCAAAGAAGATAGAGGAAAGACAGATTTTAGGGGAATGTCTGGAATACTGTAAACATGAATCTGTGAATATCCTACTTTTATCTGAATTGTCAAGATTGGGAAGAAGTACATTACAGGTTCTTCGCTCTTTGGATATATTGCATGAATCGAAAGTATCGGTTTACATACAGAACTTGGGCTTATATACTTTGCAACCAAATGGGGAAGTTAATCCAATAGCGTCTATCATGGTGACAGTACTTGCAGAAATGGCAAATATCGAAAGAAGCAATATCCAATATCGTTTGAATAGTGGTAGAGCGAATTATATTGCTAAAGGTGGCAAACTTGGTAGAAAGACAGGTTCAACCAAAACGGATGATAAGAAAAAAGAAGAATATAAGGAAGTCATAGCTTTACTAAGAAAAGGCTATTCAATCAGAAATATAGCTAAACTTCAAAGTATTGGTATTTCCACCGTTCAACGGATAAAAAATCAGTTTATAAAGCCATAAGCATAAAGTATCGGTGGGGTGGAAAATTTCAGAAATCTAGTTTTTATATGGGCAGTCTTGAATTTTTCCACTACCATAGATTTACAAAGCAGAGATTGCTCTCAACTTTTAATAAACAATAGTTCTTGCTATTACAAACGCTTTTCGTAACTTTGTGGCAATTTCAGATACCTAATGTGTTGGGACTGAAAGGACATATTAGTTAACGAAGAGCGTTTAAGATATTACCTTGTTCAGAAAATCGCCAATTTAATGAACAACTCAAGGTGATAAGCAAGAACGCTCACGTCAATGTTATATACCTATCTTGTTAAGATAGTCTATATATCGTTTGGCGTGGGCTTGTTTATCATTGAGTTGTGGGTGTTTGGCGATACCTCTGAACTGTGATATTCAAGTTCCCACGCTTTTCTCATTGTATAATACTATCCAAAGGGAACAGGGTAGATAAAACGATATATAACTACGAATCAGACATTAAGAAACAACTTTTGCTACTATCTTTTAAGTAGCCAACTCAATTTTTGAGCAGCTTATACTACAAATTAAATTATTAACAAAAAGATTATTTACAGAATATGAAAACATTTAGATTTTTTGCGACTTTATTGGTTATTACTTTATGTGCAGGTTTTACTTCTTGTAGCGACGATGATGATGAAAATCCGTTAGTAGGTACTTGGGTGAATATAGAGAATAGAAACTCTGTGGAATATAAGGACGTAATGACTATTAATTCAGACGGTACAGGTTCAAGTGCGATTTATGAAAACGGTCAATTAGATAAAGAAGGAGTAGAAAGTTTCCAATATACTTATGATGAAAAGAGTAAGGTTTTCACTTTCATTTGGGAAGAAGATAGCGACGGAGAGAGCGATATTTATTCAATGCGTGTTCAAGAACTGACAAGCTCCAAACTGGTATTAGTTGATGATATGGATGAAGAAGGTGAAGGAGAGGTAATTACATACACAAAACAATAATTGGGATTTAACAGTATGGTGCTAGTCTTATTAGGCTAGCATTTGTATTTGATTTTTAGGCAATAAAGAATTTATGAAAGAAAGAATATTGTGCTCTTTAAAAAATATCTCCTTTGTCATTATCATTGCATTATTAGGAGCTGCGTGTGGAGATGATAAAGAAGAAAGTATTGATGTTGGTAATGAAGGTGGTAATGGAACAGTTACTGGAACTGTTGCTAAGGTTGATGTAAAAAAGGCAGGTTCATTGTCAAGTCTGATTGGTGATGATGTTAAGTTTAATATTACGGATTTAACTGTTACAGGAGATATTAATGGGGATGATATTGCATTAATCCGTGAAATGGCAGGTGCAGATATTAATGGGGACGAAACGAAAGGGCATTTATCTAAACTTGACATCCAAGATGCTAGCATCGTTGCTGGTGGAAATCCATACTACATCTATTCAACGACACAGCCATGTTATTCAAAGAAAGATATCATAGGTGCTTATATGTTTAGAAACTGTAATAAATTAGAAACCATAGTATTACCTAATGACATAACAGAGATAAGTGGCGGTGCTTTTGGGTATAATTATGGTGATAAATATGATAATACGACTTTAAAGACTGTCGTTATTGGAGATAAAGTATCATCTATTGGAGATAATGCATTTGCTCGTTGTGTTAGTTTAACCAATATTAATTTACCTAATAGTGTAAGTTATATTGGAAATAATGCATTTAGTGGGTGCATTAACTTGACAAGTATTGACCTTCCAGCTAATCTATATATGTTAAATTATAGCGTATTCTATATATGTACTAATCTAGCTAGAGTAAATCTTGCTTCTGTAACTCAAATTGGTGAAGGAGCTTTTAGTGGATGTAATATTAAAGAGTTTATTGTGTCAGAGAATAATAACCGTTATTCCTCTCAAGAGGGTGTTCTCTTCAATAAAGATAAATCTACATTAATAATGTATCCTAAGGCTAGACCGATTCAAAGTTATGTGATTCCAAACAGTGTAACTTCAGTAAATGAGGATGCTTTTGGAAATTGTGATAATTTGACATCAATTACTATTGGAGACAATGTTACCCAAATGAATTCTTTAAATATAGGAAGTAGGTTAACAGAATACATTGTTACAGAAAACAATACTAATTATTCTTCATTAGACGGAGTATTGTTTGATAAGGATAAAACGGAATTGATTGCTTATCCAATCGCTAAAGTTAATTCAAATTACATAATTCCGAGTAGTGTTTATAAAATAAAAAAGTCAGTATATTTTAATTCAAACTTGACAACTATTAATTTGAATTATGTTACTGAAATCGAAGCATATCCTTTTAGCGGCAGTTATATAAGAGAGTTTATTGTCCCTGTTGCTAACTCAAACTTTTCTGTAAAGGACGGTATCTTGTTTAATAAAAAACAGACAACTTTAGTAGCATACCCTATGGGGCTAATGAAGGATTATGAACCAAACGGACAGGGTAGTAGCTATGTAATACCTAATAGTGTTGAAACAATACGTGCTTATGCTTTTTATCCTATTTTGATTTTTCCTAAAGTTTATATATTAGAAACTCTTACAATACCAGCTAGCGTACAGGATATTGGTTCGTTTGCTATTTATGGGGTGTTAAATATATATTGTAAAGGTGAAACTCCACCACGCTTATTTCCGTACTATTCAGGAGAACTCACAGCTAAGAATATATACGTCCCAATGAATGCTGTAAATGCTTATAAACAAGCAGTAGGGTGGAGAGAAGCAAATATAATTGGAGAATAAATATCTAAAGTCGAAAAGAACAGCATTTGAATAATTCATTTGCTGTTTTTTTATCCTTAATCTTGTTATATTGTAAATAATATGTATTTTTGCACCCCGAAATATGCGCTCTTTGAAATGCTTAACTTTAAAAACAAAGGTCACTAGCAGCAACGCTTTATTGTGTCAAAAGCACTTTAAATGTTATCCATTGGGATAACTCGTGACCTGTAACCTTTTTAAGACAGAGACACAATGTCATTTTTTTTAAACAATAAAACTTTTATGCTTATATCTACATTAAAAGATATTAAAAATGAGGGTGTTAACGTTTGTTTCATTAAAGGAAACAGACAAGTGTCTAATAAAAATGTAAAGTCTAAGACTGAATCTATTGATAAATATGGTATTCTTGTACCATTGATGTATGTCAAAGGCACAAAAGCTGTTGAAGACGGTTGCTCATTAATGACAAGTGACGGAAAGCCTATTTCTAGTGAAGAAGCTGACAAATATATTGTTATTGTTGACGGGCAACATAGATATACAGCAGCAATAGAGAATGGTGTTTCTGATGAAGAAATATATCTTTTTGAAAGCTATGCTAAAGCTTCAACAAAAGAGTTGTTAGCAGAAGCAAATGTTGAAGTAGAAAGGTGGAAAGGTGAGGATTATATTGCAGGTGCTACTTTGGCTAAGCCAGAGGATGAACTTTTGCAATTTGCAAACTCCTTATCTTTAAGAGGATTTCCGATTAGTACAATTAGCCTTATTTTATGTTGGGATAAGCACAAGTTTACCTCAAAAAAATTAAGTAAGCTAATGAAAGGTGAAACTGTAAATATAGAGTATAAGCTTGAAAGAGCTAATGCTTTTTTGGATGCTATGTCTAATTTTACAGATAAATTTGTTGCTAAGAACTATGCTATTAATGTCGTTATAGACTTATCAAGTGAAATGGGTTACAAGCCTGTTTGTGAAGCATTGTCTAAAATTTCAAGAGCTACTATACAAAGAATCGAAGGGATGACTGGAGAGGAAAATGTAAAAAGCTTCTTGAAGGATGCAATAAATAAAGAGTTAGGTAATTAAAAGTTTAATCATTTAAAACCATAGGTTATGTAACCAAAGTTTAAAAGTGCATATTTCATAGCCGATTATCAGAAATGGTAATCGGTTTTTTTTGTGGTTATAGTAACAAGATACATAAATAGAGTTAAATAATACAACAGAGAAAGTATCGGTATCTGCTATGAAGGCGGGCTTGACAGCAAAGGTCGCCCCAAAGATACCCGGACCGAATGGCAGAAACATTCACTGCGAGTACTGATTCTTACTTTATTGAAGGATTATCCGGGATGCCGCGTATGCGGTCACCGTGACCTTAGTCCCGACCGGAATGAGAACGGAGAGATAGAACCGGAAGAATGGGTGAAAGCGTGCCCTTGCTTCGATGCGGAAAATAACTGGAAAGCATGAGGCAGAAATCAAGAAAAGTTTTAATTGAATAGCCTATAAACAAGAAAACTCCAATTGCCCGACCAAACTAAGTCGGAGCAGTTGGAGTTTCTACCTTTATAAAATAGATCATCAGGATGTCTCCTCTGAAGGAAATTAATGCTATCTTTGTAGAAAGTAATAAACTTATAAACTTTTTATATTCCAGCATGTATACTCCGCCTTTCACCATATCTTCCCGCGCTATCCACTTAATAGCGGATATCTCCGCATTGGTAGAACGATATGCCATCCGCATGGAACAGGAAGATGCTTTGCTATTGCGGAAAATCAACCGAATTAAAACCATTCAAGGTTCACTGGCTATTGAAGGAAACACCTTATCTGAAAGTCAAATTACAGATATCCTTGACGGAAAGCATATAGTAGCTCCCATCCGTGAAATACAGGAAGTACGAAACGCCATCAAAACTTACAATTCATATCACACTTTTGATCCTTATTCGGCAGACGACTTACTGACAGCACATAAAGTAATGATGGAAGCACTGGTAGACAATGCAGGACACTTTCGTCAAGGAGGTGTCGGAGTATTCTCAGGCACACAATTGATCCACATGGCGCCTCCTGCCGATCGTGTTCCTTATCTTATCAAAGATTTGTTTGAATGGTTGCGAAAGTCGGACGATCATTTATTAATAAAGAGCTGTGTTTTTCATTATGAGTTTGAATTTATCCATCCATTCAGCGATGGAAACGGGAGAATAGGACGTTTATGGCAATCTTTGATATTAGGCAAACTCCATCCTGTATTCGAACACTTACCGGTAGAGAATATGGTATTCGCCAATCAACAAGCCTATTATAATGCAATAAACCGAAGTACTGATGCTGTAAATAGTGGTATCTTCATTGACTTCATGCTACAAGAAATATACGAAACACTAAAGAAACGGCAAGGCGATCCTATAGTAACAATGAAAGCGACAAAGGATGTCGGTATAAATGTCGGTATAAATGTCGGTATAAACGAACAAAAAGTTCTGGAACTTTTGAGAAAAAACAATCAAATCACCGCCAAAGAAATCGCCGGACTTCTAGGTATCAGTCTGAGGCATAGCGAACGTTTGATCACATCATTAAAGCAAAAAGGAATGATTCAGCGAGTTGGATCAAACAAAAACGGATACTGGGAAATTATAGTTTAAATGAAAGGTTGACCTCAATGTCAACCTTTCATTTAAACTATACCTTATCGTGCATCAAAAGCTGCATCAATCAGTGCCTGCAAGTTCAGATAGTGACTCCGGACAATCCCCGTAGAAGCACTTGCCGCACTTGCCAATGACCTCCTTAATTCGAGCAACTGTCCACGGGCAATTGTCGGTGCTTCGGAAGGAGAATCAGACGAGGATAAAACACTCGTCATCATACCCAGAAGCGATGAAGAGTTACCTTTCGGCTTATCAATCATCGAGATCAAAGCGTTGACATAAACTTTCTGCAAATTACGCTGGGCATAATCCGGTCTCTTACCGCCTTGCAGATCGCTCCAGATACCTTTCTTCAAGTCAGTAAACAGGTTATTGGCTGTATATGCCTTTGTACCGTTCAAGACTTCATCGTTTGTCATTTTATCCAACGTGTTCTTGCTTAAGAGTTGCTTCAGAATGCTGCTCTGTACACGGAATACAGCATTGTAAGTGTTGATTCTGGCTCTTTCGGCAAGCTTCTTATCCAGCAACCAGTTGGGAGTATTAAACAGTTCCTTATTCAAAAAGATAACTGCTTTTCTCTGAATATCTTTGGGTACATATTCCATTGCTTTGACGTCAGTCTGCTCTACGGAAACCGGGGTACTATAAATACCACCCACATTCGTCGCTACATGACGCATATACAGATTAAACTGCCCCACTATATTCTGATACAGACTGGATGCTTTAGCGTAGCCTTCGTTCGGTTCGTAAGTCCAGTTCATAATTTCAGGCATGATGCGTTTCAGATTTTTGATACCATAAGTGCTCGCCAATACAGCATCGTCACCCAAATCCTCATTCTGATTACGAGGATCGTTCCGGTCACTTTCCGTACCAAAAGTGTAACGTTTATCCTCTTGTAGTTTACTGATAATCCACTTGTTCATGTGAGGGATTTCGGCTTCGGGCGTCTTATATTCGGGCATCCAGCGATATCCCCATTCGATAGCCCACTCATCGTACATACCGATGCGGGGGAAGATTCCGGCACGGGATATGTTATCTTCGGGCTGCGCTACATAATTAAACCGTGCATAATCCATGATAGAAGGAGTATGACCGTTGGCTTCCACCCATGCTTTGTCTCGTAGCTTTTCTACAGGAACCGTGCTGGAAGAGCCGAAGTTGTGACGCAGTCCCAACGTATGGCCTACTTCATGAGAAGATACAAAACGAATCAGCTGCCCCATCAATTCATCGTCAAACAGAGGGTTGCGTGCACCCGGATCGACAGCTCCAGCCTGCACGATATACCAGTTGTACAACAGGCTCATCACATTGTGATACCAGTTGATATGCGTTTCCAGAATCTCACCGCTGCGAGGGTCGTGTACATGAGGACCGCTCGCATTTGGAATATCGGAAGGTTTATATACGATAGCGGAATGACGCGCATCCTCCAAACTCCATTCAGGATCGTCTGTCGGAGCTTCTTTGCCTATAATGGCATTCTTAAATCCGGCCTTTTCAAAAGCTTTCTGCCAGTCATTGACACCTTGAATCAAGTAAGGTACCCACTTCTTGGGAGTGGCCGGATCGATATAGATCACAATCGGATTCTTTGGTTCCACCAGTTCTCCCTTCAGGTATTTTTCTATATCCTCGTCTTTCGGTTCAAGACGCCAGCGGGTAATCTTCGCTTTATACTCCACCCCCTGAGGATTTTCGTCAAAATCCTTGTAGCTGACAGCAAAGTAACCTACTCTGCTATCATACAGTCTTGATTTCATCGGTTCTTTGGGGAGTAACATCATAGAACTGTTCAGCTCGTATGTCAACGGAGAACTTGGAGCGGAAGACACTGATGTTCCGGCTCCTGCAGGTGATGATGCTCTCCGCTGAAAAGTACGTACCGTACGGACTTCGATATTACGCGGAAATGCCTTCAGAGTATCAATATAGCTGGCATCATCTACCATACCTCCTATTCCGGCATTGTTTTTCGCACGGCTTTCAAATGAAAACAGTTTGTTATCCCTGCGGATATAGTCAGTCATATCTATGACGTAATTGTTCGTCTCGCCTTCTTTACGGACCGTTTTCAGAGGAAAAGTGGCTATAATGGGCTGTACATTAGAATTCAGTACTGCCTGATACAATCCTAATGTATCCGAAGAATGTTCAATATAAGAGATTTCACGAACAAACAGTTTATCACCATTTCCCTTTTCGAAACGGATCACTTCATCTCCGATCTGATCTCCCGGATAACCGACTTTGCGCTTTTGCATATCTACGGGAGCCTTCACGATCCGATTCACTATCAGTACATCACGTCCGAAGAGCGAGTCGGGAATTTCAAAATAATATCTGCCTTCTACATTGTGCACTTTGAAGAAGCCATTCATCGTTTTAGCCTTGCCGGTAATTACTCTTGCATAAGGTTGCAAGGCATCTTTCTTCCTGTTGGCAACAGAATCGGTTTTGACTTTGGCTACTTCCTCTGTCTTTCCTTTCTTTTTCTTCTTCTTTTTAAAAATGTCTGTAGATTGCGCCCCGACTGATGGAATGAGCATCGCCAGAATCATTAGAGTTGAGACTAATTTCTTCATGTGTCCAATATTATATGTATTTATTTGAAATACAAAGATAATTATTTGAACGAACTATCCAAAACTATAATCATTCCGGCGTATGACCGTTTTTTATAATGCCAGGCGGTAGATCTCCTTACTGTCTTTCTTTGTCAGCTTCACATAGTTACCCACAAATTCACCTTTATTGCGATGCAGACTATCTGCAAGGCGGTCAATATCCGGATTTTCTATACCCAGTTCTTTGAAGGTTACAGGTAAGCCAATCGATTTGAAGAAAGCTTTCAAGCGGGCAATCCCTTCAAGTGCCACTTTCTTTTTATCGTCCGACTCTTCCACTCCCCACACACGAACAGCATATTGGGCTATTTTATCTACATTGTGTTCTGTCATCCATGTCATCCAGGCAGGGAAGATCACAGACAGACCGGCTCCATGAGTAACATTGTAGATAGCACTAATTTCATGTTCGAGGAAATGGGAAGCCCAGTCTTCTTCGCAACCGACCCCGCATGTTCCGTTATGGGCGATGGTTCCACACCACATCAGATTGGCACGGGCACCGTAGTTTTCGGGTTCTTTCATCACCGTTGCCGCTTCTTTGATAATGGCAAGCAATGTGCCTTCGCACAGGCGGTCGCCTATCTCTACTTCTTTTGTATTGGTAAAGTAACGCTCCATAATGTGCGCCATCATATCGGCAATGCCACAGGCAGTCTGGAAGGGAGGAAGTGTATAAGTCAGTTCAGGATTCATCACCGCAAATACAGGACGCAGCACGCCGGGCGCACGCAGGCTTAATTTCTGCAATCCGTCGACTTTAGTGATCACGGTATTGCCGGAACCTTCACTTCCGGCAGCGGGAATCGTCAGCACGACAGCAACCTTCAGTGCTTTGGCCACGATGGATTTTCCTATGTAGAAATCCCAGAAGTCACCGTCATAAGGTACTCCGGCAGCAATGGCTTTCGCTGTATCAATCACCGAACCGCCTCCTACCGCAAGCATCATGTCAACGTTTTCTTTCCGGCACAGGTCGATACCTTCATATACTTTCGTATCTATGGGATTAGGCTGTACTCCACCCAGCATACAATAAGGAATGCCTGCTTTCCGCAAGGAGTCTTCCACACGGGCAAGCAGACCGCTGCGCACTACCGAACCGCCTCCATAGACAATCATTACTTTTCGTGCACCGTACTTCTGTACCAGTGCTCCCGTTTGAGTTTCCGTATCCCGCCCGAATACAAATTCGGTAGGACTATAAAAGATAAAATTATTCATTGTCGTACTTTTAGTAAGTCTTTATATAAGCCTCACAAAGTTATAAATTTATGTAATAATCCGTTCTATCCGCAATTAAAATTAGGGTAATATTTTCCGGATACCACTACTCTTTTACCTTATTCCCTACCTTCATAAGAGCAAGCCCGATAACGATCCAAACCATTTCGCGTACACGGGTAATCAACGCGGCATACACTCCGTAAGCTCCGGAAAGGGAAAGACCACCGACAGCAAGGGCAAAACCGCCTTCACGACCTCCCAGCTGCATCGGCAAGAAAAATAAAAGATTAGCCAATAATGAAGAAAAAGCGGCAATCAGGCAACAGTCGGCAAAGCTGACATGGGTTGTCAGCACATTAAGAATCAGCCATATTTCGAGACAGCTGACCACACGCGCCATGTACTCTAAGGAAAGGGCTGCATAAAACGTTTGTTTCTTTTGCCGGTGAAGAAGGGCAATCTGTTGATCTATATTCTCCAATTGCTCCCGATGCACTTCGGCAAAGTGAATCACCTTCTTTTTCAGAAAAGGAAGACGGCTGCCCAAACGGACAAAAGCAACTGCCATCCCGTGCTGATAACCTTTGATAAACAACAATGCTATCAGCAGGCAGAAGATTGTAATAGCACCCAATATAATCCCCATTCCCCATCCTACCGGATACAGGAAGATATAAAGCAGTACGGAAGTCAGCCAGAAACAAAAATGAGAAAAGATGTGCATCATCACGTAAAGGATCACAGAAGAGGTCGCCCTTTCTACACCGATATAGGGTTTCAGTTCCATGATGCGGTAAGGTTCCCCTCCCATCAGTCCGACGGGAGTCACATAATTAAGAGCAAAGCCGGTAACGGTGAATTTGTAGAGACGGGCAAACGAGAATCCCGGTTTGCCGCCGCTACGGATGATGATATACCACGATACTGTATTAATCAGATAGACCAATAGCCACAAGATCAGTACCAAAGGCAAATATATTCCCGCACGTTTCAGATTCGTCCAAAGTTCCTGATAATCCATATCGAAAGTGAACATCATAATCAGGACGGCAACAATGCCGAATGCGAGGAATATATTGCGGTACTTATTCTTCACTATTTAATATACTGGTAATATCGTTCAAAGAAGTTTCTGAATCCCCGGATTTTCATTAATCCGTATTCGAACACCAACCAGCCTGTCAATGCGCAAGAGATTCCAAGCAACACGTCAATGATGTAGTGATGGCATGAATAGACAGCTGTTCCCCAAATACCCGCCATGATGATAGAAAAAAGAGTAATCACATACCATCTGCACTTGCCGATGATGGCATACACCAATGCAACTACCATATAAGCTGCATGGAGAGAGGGGACCGCCGCAAAGACATTCGCATTACGTCCATAAATGGAATCAAAGACAGACACTCCGAAAATCTCGTCGAAACGGCCTAGTCCTGCCACATTGCCCGGAGTATTCAGGATCGGTTCAAAACCGTAGTTGATGGCATACCAGGGCGGAGCAGCCGGATGGATATAATAACCGGCAAAACCGATCAGATTTACAAATAAAAAGACCAGTGCAAAGCGGAGATACGTCTTCCGTTCTTTTTTGAAATAGAGGCAAAGCCCGAATAGGATGGGGACAGGAACCCAGCAAAGATAGAAGATACCTGCAAAGACGTCTGCCATCGCCCAATGATGCGCGGCAAAAAATTCACACGGAGTCACCAGTACCCCATTGTCCATCACTCCGAACAGAGATTTCTCCAGATTATAAAGTCCTTCTACATCAATCGGATTCACTTCGTAGTTAGGACAAATGCGCATCCAGTCATATGAAATACCGAATAGGGCAAAGGGAAGAAGAGCTACTGCCAGCTTCCGGGTAGGCAGCCCGGCAAAGAATAAAATCAAATAGAGTGCCGCTATCAGCAGGTGTTCGGAACGAAGTCCGATAAAGACTGTTGTCAGCAGCAAAAAAAGAGCCATGATCACAAGAACCGTCAAGGTTTCTTTCTTCGATGGCATTTTAGTTGTTTGTATCATCACGACTTATATTTTCAGTTATGCATTCTTCCGTTCGTCCGCCATCATTACTTTATAGCAATGTCTTACACGCGCAAAAGCGGTAATGTTAGCGAAAAGGGCTACAAAGGACAAAGGCACGATCAATATCAGCATCGGGTCGAAAGCCGTTATATCCTTAAATACGCCACAGAACAAAGCACCAAGACTCGTCAGCACCACACGTTCCGGACGTTGCATAAATCCTACTTTACATTCAATTCCCAGACCTTCGGCACGGGCACGCACATAGCTCACCATCAACGAGCCGATCAGGGCTACAAAAGCGATAATCGCATAAAAGAAATAATCTTTCATCGACAGATAATAGCAGATACCGAAGAAAGTCATCAGCTCACTGTAACGGTCGAGCACCGAATCATAGAGTGCACCGAACTTGGAACTCATGTTTCCCAGACGTGCCACACGGCCATCCATCATATCGAACAATCCGGCAAACAGGATAACGCCTCCCGCCCATCCGATAATAGCCAAATCGTCTTGTCCGCCATAGATACCAGCATAGACAAACATTCCTGCCGCCACTACATTCAGAATGAACCCGGTAGTAGTGATAAAGTTGGGAGTAATTCCTATTTTAATCATTCCATGTATCAGAGGATTGATTATCTTATAAATCACCTGCTGTAAGTAATCTCTATAATTCATATACCTTAATCTGTTTTTATCTAAATCTTCTGTTTTTATTTCAATTCCTTTTGAATAAATTCCTTATATCTATATTCCGGTAAACAAAGAGGCGCTGCATATTATAATTCCAGAACAACGCTACAATGACTGCTACTATCACTTTAGGGATAATAAAAAAGTCTCCGAAATACTGGCTGAGTGTATCGCGTACCCATGGAATTCTCGCTAACGATTCCGTCAAAGTATACGTTCCCCAAGTATTCAGCCAAATACTGCAAATCCATACAATAATGAACTTCACAGCAATATGTGTTTTCTTTCCTTTAGATTTAAAAGTCCATTTATAATTGATAACGCAGTTGACAATCCCCCCGTAAATAGCTCCTGCCAGAGTAGCATATACGTAGTAGACATCAAACAGCCTTACCAGAAGGATAGTCACCAGAAAGTCTGCAATAGTCGCCATCTGAGCCGAAAGCTGCGCCCTCAAAAACATGAAGACTCCACCCTTCTGCGAGATCATCCGCGCAACTCTTTTCAGCCAATCACCCATCGTGCCACCGCTAACAAGATAAAACTATACACGCCCGCCAATACATCATCCATCATCACTCCTACTCCTCCTTTGAGGCTCTCCATCTTGCGTACTCCCAATGGTTTGACAATATCGAAAAAGCGGAACAGAGCAAAAGCAGCTGTCACGTACCAATACCAGTGTCCATTATCGGGAACAGCCAGCAACGGAATCCACACTCCTACCATCTCGTCCACCACCACGCGTGACGGGTCTTCCCCCCAACAAGATTCAAGCTTATTGGCAGCCCAAATGCCTGCAAAGGTAAATACAATCACCAAAGCGGCAGTCGCCCACAATACAACAGTGAAAGGAAGCAGAAAATAGAGTGCAATCCAAATGATAGAAGCCAGCAACGCCCCAGCCGTACCGGGAGCAAAAGGAGAAAAACCGGAGCCAAAGCCCGTGCCTATAAAAACAGGTAGAAAGGAGGGTCTCTTCATTATTTCCAATAGCGTGTAGAATAATAAAACTTTCCCCTTACTGAAAAGGGGAAAGTTTATATATTTATCAGGAACATTTTCCCGAATTAAGCCAAATAATCAGGTTCTTTTTCACCAATCATGTTACGCAATGTCTGTTTTACCATTCTCCATTGAGTGAACAGGTCGTGTTCCGGCTGATGTTCGAAATCGTGCATCGGGCTCTTGCAGAAGAATGACAACCATGTCTGGATGCCACACATGCCGGCACGCATAGCCAAATCACTGAACAACACCAAATCGAGTGCAATAGGAGCAGCAAGGATAGAGTCACGGCAAAGGAAGTTTACCTTGATTTCCATCGGATAGCCCATCCATCCGAAGATGTCGATGTTATCCCATGCTTCTTTGTTGTCCTTACGTGGAGGATAGTAGTTGATACGTACTTTATGATAAACGTCTCCATAGAGGTCCGGATATTTCTCCGGTTCGAAGATAGTGTCGATTACTGACAGCTTACTAACTTCCTTTGTCTTGAAGTTGTCCGGATCGTCCAGTACTTCACCGTCACGATTACCCAGGATGTTAGTAGAGAACCAGCCGTTCACACCCAGCATACGGGTCTTGAACATCGGTGCCAATACTGTTTTCATCAGTGTCTGACCGCTCTTGAAGTCTTTTCCTGAAATAGGTACATTCTTTTGTTTAGAGAATTCCCACATTGCAGGAGTATCTACACACAAGTTAGGAGCACCCATTACAAACGGAGCATCTTCTGCAATAGCAGCATATGCATAACACATACTCGGAGAGATAACTTCTGTATTGTTATCTTTCATTGCTTTCTCCAAAGCAGCGAGTGACATGTGTTCGTCAGACAGCGGAATGTAGATTTCGGTACTTGCAGCCCACAATACAACCACACGTTCGCAGTTGTTGGCAGCCTTGAAGTCGCGGATGTCCTGACGGAGTTGTTCTACCATTTCCCAACGGGTAGCAGCCTTCTTGATATGAGTACCGTTCAGACGTTTCGCCCAGTTGTGATCGAAAGCTGCCGGCATAGGCTTGATAGCTTCCAGTTCATCTTTCACACCATTCAGGTCTTTTTCTTTCAAAACCTCAGCATACATGGCAGCTTCGTATGCGTTATCCGGGAAAATATCCCAACCACCGAAAACAATGTCGTTCAAATCAGTCAAAGGCACAACGTCTTTGATGAGTTTTTCTTCGTTGTTTTCCATGCGCATTGTGGCTAACTGTGTAATAGATCCTATCGGTTTTGCCAGTCCCTTGCGAGAGGCTAGTGTACCTACAATCATTGTGGTAGCTACCGCACCACCTACTCCAACTACTAACACGCCCAGACGTCCGGTAGCGGGTTTAATTTCTTGTTTCATTTCTATTCTATTAAAATTAAACTAAAATTGATGCAAAAATAAGATTAATTAATTACTAATACGACCTTTGTTTGCTATATAAACATTGCAATTAGCAGGATTTAACTTTTAAAAGGTCATGTGGAGACTTATTCTCAAGCCGGACTTATCAACATCGGGAGAATCCCGGTATGTAAGCCGCCAGACATAGTCCAGACGTAATACCTTGAAAATGTTTTCAATGCCCACACCCGCTTCTACGTAAGGTGTTTTTCCCATTGTACGGGTGTTTGCTATCGGAAAAGCGAACAAACCATCGGTCATATCCGGATTATTTTTATCACTCAAATGCCCATAAAGTCCACGACAGGAAACTATTTCCCTCCACTTCAGTTTTTTCAACAAAGGTATGCGATTGAACAGCCATCCGTTGAGGAAATACGTCACATCCCATGAGAAATATTCGTCATTCATGAATTCCATTGCGTTCATTAATGAATAAGATTCCGGCTGAATGGTATAAGAAAGGTTCGCATTGGGCATGATGAGCAGCGGAAACGGTACTTTGTCCCACACCTTCCCGGCTTTCAATATAATATCTGTATAACCGAAAGCGGAAAACCAGAAACGTTTCTGTATGCCTGCTTCAGTATGATTATAAGTATAGTCGCTTCCTAGCACTCCTTTTCCGGCAATGGTATGCGACAGCGTAAACACCGGAGCATCCAGCGATACGGGAAAGCGGTTCCACTGCGTCTGGAAAAATTTCTCATTCGGCGCATAACGCAGTTTTAATTCTGCCGCACTGGTAGAGAAGTCTTTGACCGGAGAATAGACCTCCCCCTCTTTCTTCAAGAAAGGGATAAGATAGGTAGATTCGTCTGTCCGCCGGCGTGCCGTGAGCTGGAAAGAAAAGCCGGAATAGAACTCATTGGTATAAGTCATTTCTGCTTGCTGATAATAACCGATACGGTCATCCTTCTCACGTTTCAAGGCAAGGAATACGTTGTCCTTACTTGTATAAAGGTAGTTCTGACCGTATTGATTAACGTCCGACTCATAGCGTACTTTCAACGAATGAATGGGGAACTCGTTGGCATATTCTTTCTTCTTCTTGAATGAGTATTCAATTTCCGCCAACCCTTTTACTCTTTCATCTTTAAATCCGTAAGCAATATATCCTTTGCCAAACAGATGGGGATTAAGCCATGCGGTCGTCATCCCACCACCACGAATACGCGGTCCTTCGAGGGTATTACCACTGATTGTCGCGTTCATCGGCCCGATATAGAAAAGAGGCGCTTCCTTAGAAGTAGGAATATATCCGGTGAAAAGAATGGATAATATCTTCTCCGTCCAATAGTAAACCGGATAGCCACGTAGCTGTGTCATCAGGCGATCTACCGAATTCTCCTGTTGGGAGATGGCTGCTTGCGGACGATTCTCCGCCCAGAAGGTTTCGGGACGTGACAAGGCTTCGGTTTCTTCGATGATGCGTTCCGGCTTGCCGAAAACTTTATCAGCTTCTGCGGTCGGAGCAAAAGAATAGTTACTGTAATCTGCTACCCGACGGGCAAAGATACCGTCTTGTCCTTCAGTCAGTTTAAATTCTACGGTGATGCTTTCGTGGTCGAGCAAACGGGTACCGTCTTCCGCACGCTTGAACTCTTGTTCGAGCAACATATAGTCTACGAAGTTCAGATTGATCTTCTTTGGGAAGTTCAGCACGGCACGTTTGACGAAATAAGTGGAGTCGAGTGTCACGTAGAGGTGTCCGTTAAAGCCGAAAGACTCGGAATTAAAAGGAGTAAAGGCAAGGTCTGCACATGTTTCACCACCTATCTGCAAAGTATCCATCAGGTAATATTTGTAGAATCCTGTACCGATACGGGACAAAGGACTGACAAACTTATTAGTGAACAGAGAAATGTTGTTCTCGTAAATATCTACGTCTTTAAAAACTTCATTGATAGCAGCCTGCATTCCTTGTTTGGAAAGAAATTCATCTACCCCCGCCTGTTTGCGCCCCTTTACCCATTGCTTTTCGGAATGAGGGGATTTACGGTAATAGTCGGTAGCAAGCAGTTCCCGTGCAGATACAGTCAGGATAGGTTTTCCGGTTACGGCGGAAGTATCCACATACTCTGTCAGGAAGTCGAATTTACGGTATAACCATTTCTTCTGTTTCTCCTCGTCGAAATTATTCAGGGCAAAGGTTGTCTTCTCATAACGCTCCCGTTGCCAGAAATCCTTTTCATTGGGTGAATGGTCGTCACGGTGTTCTATCATCCGGCGGACAAACTCCACGGCAGGATTGTCTTTCTTCTTGTAATGTTCCCGCTTGGGTTTTACCAGTACTTCATTGAGAGCATACGTAGCAGGAGAAAGAGCTACCTTATACGAAAGGTTACGGGCCGGATGAATCAAACGGCTGTATTCATTATAGCCTACGGTCGAAATAACAAGGGTTCCTTCGGAACGGTGTGTCTTGAAGTAAAAGCGGCCATCACTTCCGGTAGTTGTTCCTTCGGTCGTATTTTTCAGGCGTACGGATACATAAGATAAAGGTTCTCTTGTCAGAGAATCAGTCACCACGCCTTGCACTATGTACTGGGCATTTAGCGGAACACTGACAGCCAATAAAAGAAAGAGCGATAATGCACCTTTGATTATTAATCTCATACCTTGATATCCTATTGAATTGAGCGGGGCAAAGGTATGAGGGATTTTAGAACAAAAAAAGGTCTATATAGCGGAAGAACTGTTCTCCTTTGACGTTTGATCAGGGAAAAAGAATACGGAATCTGGTCAATCCGTCGGTATACGTCCGCAAAGAGAAGGTACAGCCATGACGCATCAGAACCTCACGGATAAAGATCAGTCCGATTCCCTGCCCATTGGGTTTAGTGGAAAAGAACGGGCTAAACAGCTTTGCCTCTGTTTCCTTGCTGATTCCCTTGCCATTATCTACCACTTCGATAGTGGCGGGAGAAAGGGTACGGACAATAATTTCTCCATCCTTTTCGATACTTTCCGCAGCATTCTTGATGATGTTCACCAGTACTTGTTCGAAAAGAGAGGCATCCATTTTTACTTCTTTCAACGTTTCGTCTATCTCCAGACGAAGGGTTATATTCCGGTCGGTACACATGCCCTCCATAAAACGCTTACACGTAAATGCGAGGTCATTCAGGTCGACCGAAGTAAGCGTTGGCTCGGGAATCTTCACTACATCGGCAAAACGAGTGATAAAACGGCTCATCGAGAAACAGCGTTCGATGCATACACGCATGACATCGCATATATCATCCATCTCTTCTTCGGTAGAAAGCGCCTGCTCTACTGTATCCAGTGTAGAGGTGATTCCGGCTGTGGTATTGTTCACCTCATGGGCAATCATGCGGATCACTTTCTCATAGGCTTTTTTCTCGGCCTTCATTACTTCGTCCGTCAGACTTTCTATCAGGAAGAAAGGATGCTGAAATCCACGGTCAATAAAAGAAGAATGCGTACATCTATAAATATTCGAGTCATTCAGGCGGACGGTCACTGTCTCTCCTTTTGGAACATTTGCCAGTTCAACAGCAAGCGGAGAGTCTATCTCGCTCATTTTCCTACCTTGAACATCTTCCTGACGGACCCCCAGCATCTTCTGTGCCATCGGGTTAAGCTCTGAAAGATCATCATCCAGAGAGGTGATGATAACTCCCATCGGAGAAGCTTTAATCAGCAAGTCAAGGAAGTTGTTTTGTTCGCGGAGGCGAAGACGTTCGTTCTTAAGTTGTTCCATCATCCGGTTAAAGACGTTCACGATACGATCGGCTTCATATTGTCCCACAGGACTTAGCCGACTGCTGAAATCCTGTTCACGCAACAATTCCATACCGCTTCCGATAGAGTTCAGCGGCTTTACAATCTTACGATAGAAAAACTGGAGATAGCACAGGATAAAAAGGATCAGCCCCTCCCCTACATAGAAATAGATCAGGTTCAACCGGCTTGAAAGAAAAAGTAATCCACCTCCCAACAACAGAAGCAGGAAAACGAGTATACCAAAGAATCCTTTTATACGCATAATGATAGTTATCTGCTAAACACTGATTCCAAACTTCTCCAGACGCCGATAGAGTGCAGCGCGACTGATGCCAAGTGCCGTGGCTACCTGACTCAGATTTCCTTTATGACGTTCCAAAGCCTGCAGAATTGTCTGCCGTTCTATTTCATCCAGCGTCATACCTGCCAAAGAAACGCCTTCGGCAACTTTCTGATCTTCATGACGGATATATTGAGCATCAAAATCGGCAGCATCAAGTATCGGTTTCCCATTAACCAGAATCGTACGCTCTACCAGATTCTTCAACTCCCTGATATTTCCCGGATAGGGTAAACGGCTCAGGAACTGCATAGCATCCGCAGAAAATTCAGTGCGGGGAAGCCCATTGGCTTCTGCCTGACGATCGGCAAAGTGACGTGCCAGCAAAGGAATATCCTCCCGACGTTCACGCAAAGCCGGCAGTTTGACTGTTATCAGATTGATACGGTAAAACAAATCTTCCCGGAAAGTACGTTCACTCACCATCTTGCGCAAATCGGCATTGGTAGCAGAGACAACACGGATATCGGTCTTGCGCGGACGGCTGTCTCCCAATACTTCAAACGTCTGATCCTGTAACACCCGCAAGAGCTTTACCTGACAGGAAGGATCGAGATCTCCGATTTCGTCCAGGAAAATCGTCCCTTTATTCGCCATTTCAAAACGTCCGATACGGTCGGAGGAAGCATCTGTAAAAGCTCCTTTCTTATGACCGAACATTTCACTTTCGAACAGGCTTTGGGATATTCCTCCCAGGTTCACTTTAACAAAAGGTTGTCTGGCACGCTGACTGTTGATATGTATCGCTTCAGCTATCAGTTCCTTACCTGTCCCACTTTCTCCGGTTATCAATACGGAAGCATTCGTCTTCGCTATACGGGCAATGGTATTCAGTACTTCCATCAGCCCCTGACTGCGACCGATGATATGCCGACGGTCAAAAGTTTCATTCTGCTCCTGCGTTGTCTCTTTGAAAGAGCCCGCCAGTTCCAAAGCTGTCCCAATACGCTGCAATAATGCCGCGTTATTCCAAGGTTTGGTGATAAAATCAAAAGCTCCTGCCTGCATACCTTGTACTGCCAGCTGTATGCTTCCCCATGCAGTCATCAGTATCACCGGAGTCTCCGGACGGAATATTTTCACTTGCTTTAGCAGTGTCAGACCTTCTTCGCCCGTAGTAGAAAGGGTGAAGTTCATATCCATCAAGATTAAATCCGGCGCTACGGAACGTACCACCTCCATAGCTTCCCGGGGGCCGGGAACTGCCTGTGCTTCATAGCCGGCCCGTTTCAGCATAAAACTGAGTGAAGAACGCACTGCACTGTCGTCGTCTATTATTAAAATCATAGCTTATATTTCTTATGACAAAGATATCGCAAATACTCAACACCGGCAACAGATTCTCTGATTAATAGCTATTGCCGTACTATTTCTTCAAAGTCAGCCTCTAATTCTGTGTTAGCCTGAAAATCCCAAAGAGTCAGACTACGAATCTGATAAAAGTAATACCAGTAATAATAAAGTTCGGAGATATGTTTCCGGCGCGCTTCATCTTTGGAGTTCTGTGCATCATTCAAGTCCAGCGTGTTGATTTTACCAATCAGGAAGGTTTCAATACTGGTCTTGTAACGTTGCTGTGCTATTCCGTCCGCTTCTTTGGCTATTGCCAACTGTTGTGCCTGGTTATTGAAATGCTCTACCAGCAAGAAAATATCCTGGTTGAAATTGATCTGTTCCTGCCGGATTTTCGAAAGCACTACATCCCGGTTGCTTTTCGCTACCCGTACCTTTCCACGTCTCTTTCCCCAGTCCAGAATCGGAATCTGAACACCTACCTGCACAATCTGATTGTCCTGCAAGTTTTTATAAACACTGGAAAGTTCACGACTCTCCCCCGTATACCCCACACTGGCAAACAAATTAATGCTGCGCAGATTGCCACGCGCCGTAGCTACCGCATAATCGGCCTCCAGCTGGCGACGACGAATATTCTGAGCAAAGGAATTACGTTCCAGTGCCTTATTCAATACCATATTATATTCCATCTTGCCACCGTCTACGGTCTCGGGAACCACAGGACAAAGGACTTCATCCTCTCCTATTCCCAGAAAAGCACGGAGCTGAAACATTTTGGCATTCAGATCACTTTCCGCTTCAGTCAATGCGGCTTTCGCATTCAGAGCCGAAAGTTTTAATTGAAGAAGCTCATTTTCTGAAATCTGCCCCATCTTGCGTTTAGCTATAGCAACCTCGTAAAGTTGATTGGCATTCGTCAGATTCTGCCGTGCAGTTCCAAGAGTCTCTTTCGCCAACAGCAGATCAAAATAATAGGTAATAGTCCGCATCGTTACTTCTTCGGTAGCCGTGATAAACTCTGCTTTCGCTTCGGCATAGCGTACAGGTTCTATACGCCGGTTCCACTTCACGTTATTCACGCCAAGAATCGGTTGCGTCAGTTTCAAAGTGACGGGAACAGACATCAGGTGACGGTCACCATTATTACCTAACTGCTTCAGGTAGTCGAGAGAGGAGGTCAATGAAAGTTGCCCACCGGTAAGCCAGATATTCTGGTCGATGGAGAGTTCACCGGAAAGCCCTAAAGCACTGTTGCGGACAAAACTATAAGAGCCGTCAGGATTCTGATAGGAACCGTAAGACTTATTATAATTAGGCAATGTTCCTTTCAGATTAATTTCCGGAAGAAGATCGGCACGGAAGGTCCGATATTCCCAATAAGATGTTTTTAACTCATTCAAGGCAACAGCAGCGTCAACAGACTGCACACGCGCCATAGCGATAGCTTCATTCAAGGTGATTTCCCTCTCCTTCTGTGCCGACACTGCCAAAGGCAGGCAAACTGCAGCCAAAACAAACAATATACTTTTCTTTTTCATTGTACACGGTATTTTCCATTCAGATAGAATCAAACCATGTGCCAAAAGAATAATACATTTACTATCAATCGTTTATAAAAAGACGCCAGTGTTCATTTTCGGACACTATGCACAAAAATGAACGTTCTGTTTTATTCGCAGAAATTCGGGATACGTACTGTGAAACGAGTTCCCTTGCCTACTTCGGAGGTCACAAAGATAGTACCTTTCAGACGTTCAACGATCGTCTGGCAGATACTTAATCCCAGCCCTGCCCCCTGAGTAAAGTTATCCACTTTATAGAATCGTTCGAAGATATGCCGGATACCCTCTTCGGAAATACCGACTCCTGTATCTTCTACAAAGATTCTGGTGTATCCGGGGTCTTCATCTTCCTCATATCCGAAAGTGATGGAGCCGTAACTCGTAAACTTAGCAGCATTATTTATCAGATTATTTACGACTTGTTGCAAACGGACATTATCTGTCACCAGATATTTTTTCTCATTGTCGGGCATACGAAGAACCAACTCTACTCTCGGTGGCATATTCAGCCGTTGCGAATCATGCACAGTCTTCAGCAGCAAAGGCAAATTATGATTGGCAAACATAAATTCCATTGTTCCCGACTCGATACGTGATAAATCAAGAATATCGTTAATCAATGCAAGCAACAGCCCGCAATTCTTATTGATCGTTGCTATAAATTGTGCTATTTCTTCTTCGGTAAAGCCACTTGTATCACTCAGTAAGTCGGAGAAACCGACAATAGCATTCAACGGCGTACGGATCTCATGGCTCATATTGGCAAGGAAAGCCGATTTCAGTTTATCTGCCTGGAGCGCTTTATCACGTGCCTCCCGCATCTCCTGTTCCGCTGTTTTATAACGCTGGATACTTTGACATACACCTAATATATTATACAACGAGTCTCTTGTCAGACCGGAAATGACAGAGGAACGGTATTCCCACCATTCATATTCTCCATTGGCATTACGCTGACGGAAATTCAAACGGGTATTGGTTTCTTTTCCCGCCAATGTTTTATCAAAGAGAATACGCATTTCCTTCAAATCCTCCGGATAAACCATACGATCCATTTCATCACGGGTAATGGAAGTGATCGATCCGTCATACCCAAAGCGCACAAGAAATCCTTGCGGAAAAATGAAGCTGTTACTCTCCACATCAAACTGCCAGGGGTAGATGGCACTCTCCTCCACAGCCATGTTAAAGAAACGTTTCTGCATTTCTTCATCTGATACGTTACGTGCTGAAAGAGCCATGCCTGTAATCTGTCCTCCGGAATGGATCGGAACAATCTCTCCGGAAACCGGGAAATAATGCTCACTGTGGACTTCTTTCATAAAGGAACCATCAGGAATAATAATACTTTGCCCGGTTTCTTCCACCTTCCTCAACATATTGTGAAGGATATCCTGACCATTATAGTATATCTTGAAAATACTGCCCGCCATCATTCCTTCATAATTCCGTCCTCCCGATTCCGATGGCAAATGAAGCATCTTCAGCAGAGAACGGTTCGTGAAGTGGATATGAAGATCGGTATCATACGTAATCACACCGTCACGTATGGAATGGAAGATATTATCAAATTCATTACGCTGCTCCACCAGTTTATTCTGTACCAACAAGCGAGTCTGGGCATGTATCCGCCGTTTGGCTTCACGTCGGTTAACGCGAATCAGCCACACAATAGAGGCTATCAGCAATGCCAGAATAGATGGATAGAGGAAAATAAATAATAATTTGTATCTTTCCCAATACGGGCGATTGACAATGACACCGCTGGAAGACACCTTATCCGGATCTATGTGAAAAAAGTCCAGCTGCTTGTAGTCGAAAATAAATCCTTGCTTTGTCTCCGTCACTCCCAACTCCAATGGAGATTCACCCTTCAAGACTCTCGATGCCTTCGTTGCAGCAGATACCGCAGAAGTATATGCATCCGCATCATACGCAGCAAATACACCGTTCATCAATCCCACATTCTGACTGGAAAAGACGGGAGCTTTGGAGTTCTTCCCAACAAATGAAAGGAATGGTGACCATTTCGGGGCAACAACAATACGCGCATAACTATTGCGGGGATAGCAGATAGCTGCAATAATATGATTGGTTGACTCGTGCTGGGTATTGTAGAGTTTCATGTTGTAATCCGGATTTTCCTCCTGAAAAAGCAACCACTCTTGTTTGAAGTCCTCACGCCCCTTGTTACTCAGAAAGCTGTTGTCAATCACGCATATCACTTCTTTCCGCTGGGGAAATACCTTTCGTGCCTGCTTTAAAATTACATGAAAATCAGGATTGGCGGTAAATCCACATACATTAGGGAGGCTCGCTATAAGTTCATTATCGGGATACTTGATTCCAAAAAACACAACCGGAACCTGATAAGGCAACGAATCGCCGGAAGAAAAAAGTGTGTAGAAAGCCTCATCGCTTGCTGTGATAATCAGATCCGTTTTCTTGTCACGGGCGCGCTGACAAAAACGGTGCATAATCACCTTCTCTGAGTTGAATGACCAAAAATCCGCATCCAGATATTCAGTAGTAATATTCACAGTCAGTCCATTCTCTCTGAACCCCTTTGCCAACCCCTCATTCAGGTCATTGTGCCAGGGAGTTTGAGAGGTATATGATTGAATAAAAAGTACGTTGTATGTGTGTTCCGCTGCCGCCACCCGGGCAAAAACAGCAAAGAGCAAAACTACAAACAAACAGTAATATTGTCGGTTCATAAGCTAAGAAGCTGCATTGTTTTCAACATTTTGCCTACAAAGATAAGTTATTATATTGAAAACAATGCAAATAGCTCCAGTTTTTTATTCCTCCCGCAAGGCTTCTGCCGGCTGCACGCGAATGGCCTGCCGGGCAGGGAACCAAATGCCTATGAGTATCATCAAAGCCATCAAAAAACAGGTCGCACAGAACGCTATAAGAAAACGAAGGATACTCCATTCTATACCACCTTCTGTCAGTTCCAGATATCCTATATTATAACAAAGAACAGCAGCAGGAACAGCAGCCAGAGTCAACAGCAACAATCCTTCTTTATTAAGACGGTGCCAAATCCCCATACGGGTGGAACCGACTGCAATACGAAGTCCGAGCTCTCCACGACGGTGCTGGGTGCGGAACCAAAACGTACCGACAATGCCCAAGAGTATATTAACCAGCAGGAAGCCCATCATCCAGAACCGCGTCTGCATCTGATTGACATTGCTACGATTGTAGATTTCGCGTATCGCTTCGTAATCGTGTACTTTCAGTATGAAGAGGTTTCCTACACTTAACTGAGTATCCGAGAGTTCCATCAGACGTTCCGAAAAACCGGCAGCGGTATTCGGCTTTACACGCAGGCAAACTTCAACATTGACTGGATACAGGTCGTCATTATTCCCGGCTAACTCTGCCTCTGTAAAAGGTACAGCCATATATCGGTCACCATAATTAGACCAAAAGTCATTGTAACGTACTTTGGTAGATACGGCGGCTATTTTATAGACATTGGTAGAATCATCCACATTTATTACTTCTTTTCCGAGTAGTGTGCGGTCACCTTTATAATCGTCGGGCCATATATTCTCACCAATAACCGAATTTCCATTCTTTATAGCCTGCACCAAAGGCCGATAGCCCTGACCATCCGCACTCTGATAACGGAATACCTGAAAGAATTCCGGCGTCACCGGACGTTTCAACGGACTACGTACCAACGTATCAAGGCGAAGCCTGATACCGGAATTACTTCCTATATACGGACGTGCATTCACTGATATGGAGACTGCCTCCACTTCCGGCAAACGACGCAGGCGGTTAGTCAGTTCAATAATGTCTTGCCCTGTCGTCGTTTCTTTCTGTCCTTTCGGGATATAAGAATCACTCTTATTATTTTTCAGACTGAGTTCCAGATAGTAAGTATTGGTAATGTCATATCCCAACGGTTCGTAATAAGTACGCGCCGTTGCATAAGTCCAATCGACAATGTACCACAGTACAACGAAAACAATCAGCAATTCTGCCCACAGCCACCCATTCGAACGGCGTTCATTCCATATTTGTTTTAACAGTTGCATCTTTTTTAAAATTAGTTTGTTGAATGTTCCGGTTATCTCTCATTGATGGCATCCACAATATTGGTCCGTGTCACTCTCCATGCCGGAATTGCCGCACTCAATAAATTAAGTGTGAAGCAGGCAAAGAACGCCAGCAAGAATACAGCAGGATCGAACAACAGATCCATACACATTGCACGCAAATCCGTCACACCATTATCCATAAAGTCTATAGAAAACAGCATACTTCCCAAAAAGAAGGTAGCGGCATAGCTCAAAACTAATCCGAGCACTCCACCCAACAGTGAATAAAGCATATTTTCAGAAAGCACCTGCATCATCAGTTCGCGTCTAGGTGCACCAAAAGCTTTTCGAACACCAATTTCAGAAAGGCGTTTGCGCATACGCGACAATGTCAGTCCGGAAAGGTTGACAGCAGGAACAATCAACAAAATGATTAAAGTTATTACATACTGACGGACAGCCTGCTTCACAGCCGGAGGATTATTGGCCGAATATCGTTGTGCCGCTACGAAATAAGTGTCCGGCTGGTCACGATAAAGTAATTTATAATCCGGATAACCTTCCATATATTTGTCCCTAAGACGTTCGGCTTCCATACGGATCGCCGGAAAATCATCCTGCGATTTAGCCAGAATGTAAACACTCACCATTCCCATAATTCCATAGTTTTCCCAACTGGCAGTAAACGCATCCGTAGAACTCAAAGGAATCCATATCTGGGCATAAGCATATCGTGCCAGTTTGGAAACAGGGTGCACTACCCCACAAATCATATAAGCAGAATGATTTAAAAGGAATGTTTTTCCGACTACATCCGTCGTTCCGAACAATTGGCGGGCTATATCCTCAGTTATCACTGCCTTTGTTGCACCGGCATCAAAAGTTGCCTTATCAAACGGATACCCCGAAAGGAAATCGAACTGGAATACTTTCCAGAAATCATCATCCACCTGCAATACGCTGCAACTAACCTTTTCACCCGCAGGCTTGGCGGCCAACATCGTTTCCGCAAAACTGCTAGTTATAGAAACGGCCTCGGGCGTAGTCATATCTTTAAAACAAGCTTTCGCTGTCTTATAAGAAACAGGGCCGTTACTCTGCCAGTTCTCATTAGTTTTATACTGAAAACCTGCATACCTGAAAATCAACATGCGGTCACGGTAACTTTCCGGAGCAAAAGGTGCAATGGTAGCACGCAATGTGATTACGATCACCATAATCATAGCGATAGCCAATGCCGTACCTATGATGGAGATAGAAGAAAGTAACTTATTCTCCTTCAACAGGTGAAATGCTTGTTTGAAATAGAGTTTTATCATTGTTGTTGCATTATCTTCTCATTCATTTTCATACTTATCAGAATCGCCAGCCTTTAGTGCTCACATCCGGACATTTCAACTTTTTATGATTGATTCTCCCCACTCCGTCACGTTTCAGAGAAGCCCTGTCTGCCTTGCCGGACAAAGTGATATTCCCCACCCCATCCACCTTGGCTTTTATAGTATTACAGTTTACATTCATTTCCATATTCCCTACTCCGTCTACTATTAATTGCACCTCATCACAACGAAGATTTTTCACCTCACAATTTCCTACTCCATCAAGTTTAAAAGTAATGTTTTTCAGTTTCAAAGATTCTCTGGCATTGAAGTTACCGACACCATCTATCTTGACGTTGTTCAAATCCGGAGCTGTTATATAAAATGTCAGGTTCTTGACGTTTTTTACATTCTTCTGCTTATATTCGATAACTAATGTTTCTCCCTTTACGGTTACTTTGGTCTTATCAACATACTCAAAAGGTCCTTCCATCCTACAGGAATATGTGTCCGACTGAGTAAAGACAATGTTACCTACAGACTGAAGATTGATTGCGGAAAATTCGCCCACTTTACAGTCTTCACTCACATTTTGTGCCCAAAGCGGACAAAGTGCCACACTTAACAATACGGCCACTGCTGTTATAAAAATATTCTTCGTCATGATTATCTGTTTTAGAATTTTCAACTAGAGATTACTGCACCTGGCGACCGTCAAAGAAACGAATAGTCCTGGAGGTCTGTTTAGCCTGTTCTTCATTATGCGTTACCATCACAATCGTACGCCCGTCTTCCTTATTCAGCCGATGGAGAAGTTCCATGACTTCCGCTCCCATCTTAGAATCCAGATTACCGGTAGGCTCATCGGCAAGAATGATCTCCGGATTGCCAACGATTGCACGTGCTATTGCCACACGCTGGCACTGACCACCGGAAAGTTGCGTAGGGAAGTGATTCATACGATGACTTAATCCGACTTTTTCCAGTACTTCTTTTGCCAGACGTTTACGTTCACTATTGCTGATACGACGATAGAGCAACGGTAATTCAACATTATCCATCACATTGAGCGAGTTAATCAGATGGAAGGACTGGAATACAAAACCCAGCGTTTTGTTACGGAAAGCCGCCAGTTGCTTATCTTTCATTCCCTCGGTGTGCGTACCATTAATTTCAATCGTCCCCGTTGTAGGTGCATCAAGCAGCCCCATGATATTCAGCAACGTGGATTTACCACATCCGGACGGTCCCATAATACTCAGAAATTCCCCGCGTTCTACTGTCAGGTTCACATTTTCCAATGCGACCGTTTCGATCTCGTCCGTACGGTAAATCTTGGAAAGAGAAGTCAATGTTATCATAATTATAAGTATTTAATTTATTCTATATCATATTTCATTATACCCAACCCATACGAAACCTATTATCCGTTTTATCTCATTTTCAGCTTATTCTTGTTCTTGTAAGAACTCATATCACTGACAACCACTACATCTCCCGGCTGCAAACCACTCACCACTTCCACATATTCAAAGTTTGAATCTCCTAGTTGAACTTTACGTTTCACCAACTCATCGTCTGCCGTCTGAACAAAAAGCTCATACTCACCACGTCCTACATAGAAAGAAGCGTTCGCCATCCGCATTACATCTTCTTTCACGGCGTTCATCACATAAACGTCCGTTTTCAGCCCCGAACGTAAACGATGGTTATTATCATCTTTCAACTGCACTGTAAAGGAAATAACTCCGTTTTTAGACAAAGGTGTCACACTGCTGACCGTTCCTTCCAGTTTGTCATTACCTATCTTCACAACCGCTTTTCCTCCGGCAGCAACCCGGTCGCCATACGTATCAGCTATTTCACCTTCTACTTTAAAATGGCTTAAATCTGAAATGACAGCTACCTGTCCGCCTTGGGATATCTGGGCACCAATCTGATTATTAATATAGGTAAGAATAGCTTTACGCGGAGAACGAATCTGGGCATCGTCCAGTGTACGCTTCATTTCGGCAAGACTTTTACGAAAGATATTGAAATCCAGTTCCTGTACTTTCAATTCGGCTGCCGCTACTTCTTTTTCGTTCTTATATTGCTGTTGAAGCTGCTCGTATTCCAGCTGTGCTACGTTATAACTCAATTCTGCCTGACGCACTTTATCTGTGGTTCCTGCTCCCAGACTATCCAGATAGTGTTCATTTCGAAGTTCTACTTTCATACGACTCAACTTCATGGCGGAAACCTTAATCTGCATCGCCATATCAGAAAGTTTCGTCTGATTATTAACACGGAGCTGATCCAGCTTATAGCGGCGCATCTGCTCTTCGTCAAGCAGTTTCTTATATTCTGTTTCCGTGCTCTGAAGATCGAGTTTCAAAATCGGAGTACCTACTTCCACACTGTCCCCACCTTTTTTGTACACCTCGACGATGCGGCTGTTGATAGGTGAATTGATAATTTCTTCAAATGCGGGAACTACTTTGCCGGATGCACTGACACTAACTTCAATCATCCCTTTGTCAACCGTAGAAAGTACCAGATCCTTCTTTTCCACTCCTGTCCGCATGATTGATATAAGTACGCCGACAAGAATAATACCTGCTGCTCCTATTGATGAATAACGGATGATTTTTTTATTGCGTTCTTTATTGCGCACCTCTTTCGGAATTTCTCTGTCCATATCTAAGTATTTACAATTTCACATTCAGTTGTTTTGCCTTTTATTATACCAAATCTATGCCAAAATCATAATCATCTGATTAACAATGGATAGTAACAAAAACAGGGTGTCCGATATCGGACACCCTGTACGAATTCACCGCTCAAAAATATAGTGACGCCATCCTGTTATCATAGCGTCACTATCCTCTTATGATGGCGTCACTATCACGACTAGATAGCGTCACCATCGCAAAACGGCATTATTCCTTTTTCGGTTCGGCTGACTGCGGCTCCTGTTTTACTGGTTGCGGCTCTTGTATGAGTTCTTTGCCCCAATGAGTTGTAGCTTCTATTGTTTCCCTGTCGCGGATTTCTTTCGCTTTACGGGCATAGACTATCATACGCATAGACTGATCGTACGTAAAATAATTCCAGACCCAGTTCAGCAATACCACGACTTTATTTCGTACTCCAAGAATAGAACGCAGATGGACTACCAGCCACATCACCCAAGCAAACCATCCTTGCATTTTCACTTTACTGAACTCAGCTACGGCACGATTACGGCCAACGGTTGCCATCGAGCCTAAATTGCGATAATGAAAAGGCTTCATCTCTTTTCCTTTTTCCAGACGGATCAGATTCTTTGCCAGTAATTCTCCCTGCTGAATGGCAACCTGTGCCAATTGGGGATGTCCGTTCGGATAATCTTCGTCACCGGAAAGGATACACAAGTCACCAATCGCAAATATATTATTCGTACCTTCTACCCTGTTAAAAGCATCTACTTTGATACGGCCTCCACGACCGATAGCAGCTGCATTCATATTTCCAAAAGAAACTCCGGTAACTCCGCTTACCCAAATGAAAGTACGGGTAGCAATCTCACTGCCATCTTCAAGTGTCACTTTATGGTTACGATAATCCGTAACACGCTTATTCAAAAGAATATTGACTCCCATTTCGCGCAGGAACTGTTCCGCATGGCTCGATGAGTCCTCCGACATTCCGGCAAGTAACCGTGGACCGGCCTCTATCAGATAAATATGCATCAGACTACTGGGCATATCGGGATAATCATTCGGCAATACAAATTTCTTCATTTCCGAAAGTACTCCTGCAACTTCCACCCCTGTAGCTCCGCCACCAACGACCACAACGTTCAGTAATTCCTGTTTCTCCTGTTTGTTGGAGCAAGTTACCGCACGTTCCAGATTGGCCAAAAGAGCATTTCTCAATCCCATAGCCTCGGATACATTTTTCATAGGCATGGCTTCTTCTTCAATATGCTTATTACCGAAGAAATTGGTCGTAGTACCTGCCGCCAGCACAAGATAATCGTATTCTGCCTTACCTATGGAAGTCTGTATCAGGTTCTTTTCGGGAAAAATGGCACGTACTTCCGCCATCCGGAAATAAAAATCTTTCCGATGCTGGAATATCTTACGGAAAGGGAAGGAAATGGAAGTCGGTTCCATACCCGCTGAAGCCACCTGATAAATTAACGGAGGAAACTGATGATAGTTATTCTTATCTATCAACACCACTTGAAAGCCTGATTTTTTCAGCTTATTAGCCAGTTTCAAGCCACCGAAACCACCGCCTACTATGACGACACGTTTCTTACTGTCCTTTGCAATATTAAGACTCATATATTAATCATGTTTTATCATACATAATAACATACGGGCAGGACATTTAGTTTTCATACGGCAGTACTTTTGCAAAGAAAAAAGGCAGCAATTTCTTCCCCGGTGGCGAAGCACCTCCTCATCGGTGCCGAAGGGGGTGTTCCCCGGTGCCGGAGCATAGCTTCATCGGTGCCGGAGAAAAACGGATATAACAGCCTTCTAGCGAAGACGCAGACGATCTCCTACCTCCGGAATATATTCTCCGTCCTTACGGTTCATCTTATACAGATTTTTGAGACGGATACCATATTTCTGCGAAATGCCATGCATGGAGTCTCCATCTCTTACAATATATACGGTGTGAGGCTTGGACGCCTTCTTCTTTTTACTCTTCAGGTAAATAATATCTCCGTCCACGAGTGTATAATCACGCTGCAAATCATTATATTTCACCAATTTCTTCCAGCTGATATCAAATTCTTTACCCAAATCTTTGAAGGTATCTCCGCTACGGGCTACGATATAAGCGATATCATTGGCAATATATACCGGATGCGGACTCAGCAGCCAAGGGTTCTTTCGCAGTTTGCGCTCCGAGTAAACGCCTTTGCTGTCATATTTATATAAATCGTAATCTTCGATAATCGTAATCAGACGATTGGCATAGGAAGGATCGGTGGCATATCCCGCTTTTTTCAGTCCGCGTGCCCATCCCTTGTAATCAGTGATGTCCAGTTTAAAAAGAAAGGCATAACGAGCGCCTCTCCGCAAGAAATCAGAATGGTCTTCGTACGAATCACGGGGATGGCTATATGCCCGAAAACATTCATTACGCGCGTCATCATCATGACGAACGGTGCGCCCGCGCCAACTGCCACCACACTTTATACCAAAGTGGTTATTACTCTTACGTGCCAACTGACTGTTTCCAGCCCCACTCTCCAGCAATCCTTGTGCCAGCGTGATACTTGCGGGAATTTTATGGAGTTTCATCTGCTCCACAGCCAAGTCACTATACTTATTTATATATTCTACATAACGTGCATTCCGTCTTTGCGCCTGTACCCCTACGGCAAAGAAAATAAGGACAGTTAAAAAGACCAGTCTATACAATTTGTTCTCCATTTTGATTGATATGTGGATTATTGGTCACAAAAATCTGAAAAATAATTGGGATTATCAATCTCTTTTCTAACTTTGTAACATTAATAATGTAGAACTAACCTATTTACCTATATGAAGGACCTCACAATTACCGCTATAATTAAAGTATATCAATACGATGAACTGAATGAGGCTGACCAGTCATTAATGAAAACAGCCATGGAAGCAACTGCCCGCAGCTACGCTCCCTATTCACATTTCTCAGTAGGCGCCGCCGCACTGCTGAACGACGGGACCATTGTGACAGGAACCAATCAGGAGAATGCAGCTTATCCGTCAGGGCTTTGCGCGGAACGTACTACCCTGTTTTATGCTAACTCGCAGTATCCCGACCAACCGATCAAGACCCTCGCTATTGCAGCAAGAACCGAAAAGGATTTTATAGAAAAACCTATTCCTCCTTGCGGCGCCTGCCGCCAGGTTATTCTGGAGACGGAGAAACGCTACGGACAACCGATCCGCATTCTGCTATATGGCAAAGAATGTATCTACGAAGTAAAAAGCATCGGCGACTTACTGCCACTATCATTTGACGCATCAGCTATGGAGGAATAAATATGTTACAACAGTATCACACCAAACTAAAAGGAACACTCGCACTCACAGATTCATATCTGACAGAGAAGGCTTTGCAAAAAGAAAAAGGACTCTATAAGTTTATATGGGTCCGGCAAGGAAGCATCACTGTAGAAATTGACCATCAGGAAATGGTGCTTTCAAAAGACGATGTAATCTCACTGACTCATCTGCAACATCTTGAATTTAAATCAATAGAAGGCGAATATATGACTTTGCTATTCAACAGTAACTTCTATTGCATCTATGGAAATGACCACGAAGTATCATGCAGTGGCTTCCTGTTCAACGGTTCGTCCCATCTTGTCAGGTTCACTCTGAATGAAAAAGAACGCCGGCAACTGGATCAGATTACCGAAGCCATGGAAAACGAGTTTACCGTTTCCGACAGCCTGCAGGAAGAAATGCTACGTATCCTGCTGAAGCGCTTCATTATCCAATGCACACGAATCGCCCGTCAGCGACTGGATATCACGCGGGAAAAGGAATCCGGCTTTGAGATTGTCCGCCAGTACTACAATCTGGTAGACGAGCATTACCGGACCAAGAAGCAGGTACAAGACTATGCCGACATGCTTCACAAGTCTCCCAAAACACTTTCGAACATTTTCTCAACCTGTAAGTTACCTTCTCCGCTAAGGGTCATTCACGAACGCGTAGAAGCAGAAGCCAAACGCCTGCTGCTTTACAGCAGCAAAAGCGCTAAAGAGATTGCCGACATTCTGGGCTTTGAAGATCAGGCTTCCTTCAGCCGTTTTTTCAAAAACATGACAGGTCAGAGCGCCGTACAATTCAGAAATACGGAAGAAGGGAAGAATTGATAAGCGAAGCGGAAGTATTGCCATTTCGGGGGGATGCAGAAAGCACGATCTTTGCGGTATAAAGTTAAACCATTAAAAAGACCGCAAAATGAAAGAGAAATTGATTGCTTTACTCACCTTCACCTCCAGCCTGAAGAATTTCGGAATTAAGTTTATCCGTGTAGCTATCCTAGTCGTATTCGTATGGATCGGCGGATTGAAATACTTCCATTATGAAGCTGACGGAATTGTTCCGTTTGTAGCCAACAGTCCATTCATGAGTTTTTTCTATGCGAAAGATGCTCCTGAATATAAAGAACACAAAAATCCGGAAGGAGCTTTCGTACCGGAAAACCGTGCATGGCATGAAGCCAACAACACGTATACTTTCTCTTATGGATTGGGAGCACTCATTATGAGTATCGGCATATTGGTATTCCTGGGGATTTTCTTCCCGAAAGTAGCGTTGATAGGTGATACGCTTGCTATCATTATGACATTAGGTACCCTATCCTTTCTTGTTACCACGCCCGAAGTCTGGGTCCCCAACCTGGGCGGTGAAGAGTTTGGCTTCCCGTTACTGTCCGGTGCTGGAAGATTGGTTATCAAAGATATTGTTATTCTTGCAGGAGCCGTAGTGCTTCTTTCAGACTCGTCACAACGCGTACTCAAAACACTAAAAAAAGACTGATTCCACTGATGCAGAATGCCCTGACTTCCCGGAACTAACGCAAACAATATACTTTTTTATCTGTTATACTACTGAATATATCGTTAATGAAAGGAAGTTATGAAACAATATGATGCAATAATTATAGGGTTCGGCAAGGCAGGCAAAACGCTTGCTGCCGAACTTTCCAACAGAGGATGGCAGGTTGCCATCGTCGAGCGGTCCAATGAAATGTACGGAGGGTCTTGCCCTAATGTGGCTTGTATACCTACCAAGAGTTTGATTCACGAATCAGAGATATCAACTCTGCTTTATCATGACAATTTTGACAAGCAGAGCAACATGTATACACAGGCTATTGCCAGAAAGAACAAACTGACCTCTTTTTTAAGAGAAAATAACTACGAAAGATTAAGTAAACGTCCTAATGTAACTATTTACACGGGAATGGGATCTTTTGTTTCGCCCAATACTGTGAAAGTGGTTCTCTCTGAAGAAGAAATCGAATTGCAGGGAAAGGAGATTTTTATCAATACCGGCTCCACACCCATCATTCCGAATATAGAAGGTATTCAGCAAAGTAGAAATGTGTACACCAGTACTACTCTCCTGGATCTGGATATCCTGCCTAAACACCTGATTATCATAGGTGGCGGTTATATTGGCCTGGAATTTGCGTCCATGTATGCCGGATTCGGAAGCAAAGTCACTATCCTCGAAGCAGGAAACAGATTTATGCCCCGCAATGACTCGGATATTGCCAAAAGTATCCGGGAGGTAATGGAAAAGAAAGGCATTGAGATCCGCTTGAATGTGCGTACACAGTCTATTCATGATACGCATGACGGGGTGACTCTGACTTATTCGGATACTTCCGATGGTACCCCTTACTTTGTAGATGGAGATGCTATTCTGGTAGCAACAGGTCGTAAGCCGATGATTGAAGGACTGAACCTGCAAGCAGCCGGAATAGAAGTTGATGCCCATGGCGCTATTGTTGTCAATGACCAGTTACGTACCAATACGCCCCATATATGGGCAATGGGGGATGTAAAAGGAGGCGCACAATTCACGTATGTCTCACTGGATGATTATCGTATTATCCGGGACCAACTTTTCGGAGATAAAAAGCGGGATATCAACGACCGGAATCCGTTGCCCTATGCCGTATTCATCGACCCGCCGCTGGCACATATCGGAATTACGGAAGAAGAAGCACTAAAAAGGGGGTATTCTTTTAAAGTTTCCCGATTACCGGCAACTTCCGTTGTCCGTTCACGTACTTTGCAACAAACTGATGGCATGTTGAAAGCTATCATCAACAGCCATAGCGGGAAAATAATGGGTTGTACCCTATTCTGTACGGATGCTCCGGAACTGATTAATATCGTCACGATGGCTATGAAGACCGGGCAACACTATACATTCCTGCGCGACTTCATCTTTACGCATCCCAGCATGAGTGAAGGATTGAACCAATTATTCGACGTATAAAATTGAATAGAGCCTCTAAACCACATAAACGGAGGCTCTAAAATATCTTTTTAACTGAAATAGAGCGATATTTATAAGAAAGTATTATCTTTGCGACCAAGTTAAACTATATACTTACCACAATGAGAATTTCTAAGTAAGACAACACTTCTAGTAAACATCACTTTTCATCTATGCTTTTTCATAACCGTTAAGCATCACGAAATTCGTGTTGTTTAGCCAGTATTGTGTTTGTCGTTCCCTTACCCCGTGATTATCTTCACCCAGTTTTCAACCTCAAACCCAATAGACCATCATGCCTATTAGTATTCAACAAATCAGCTATATCCATCCGGATAAAGAAGTATTATTCAGTGACCTTAACTTTGCCATCAGCAAAGGACAAAAATTAGGATTAGTCGGTAATAACGGCTGTGGCAAATCCACGTTGCTACAAATCATTGCCGGACAACGATCACCATCTTCCGGTGTCATTGTCCGTCCGGACGACCTGTATTATATTCCACAGCATTTCGGACAATATGATTCGCTGACCATTGCACAAGCTTTGCAGACAGACCATAAACAAGAAGCTTTGCACGCTATCCTCGCAGGGGATGCCTCAACCGAAAATTTCACAATTCTGAACGATGACTGGAACATAGAAGAACGTTCCATGGCCGCTCTTGATTCCTGGGGATTAGGACAGTTCACGTTATCCTATCCAATGAATCTGCTTAGCGGAGGAGAAAAGACACGTGTATTTCTGGCAGGTATGGACATTCATAATCCATCCGTTATCCTTATGGACGAACCAACCAATCATCTCGACTCATCGGGCCGGCAACGTTTATATGATTGGGTACAAAAATGGCGTTCTACACTGCTGATAGTAAGCCACGACCGTACAATCCTCAACCTCCTTCCGGAAATCTGTGAGTTAGAGAAACATCAGCTTACGTATTATGGTGGCAATTATGAGTTCTACAAGGAACAGAAAAACATCATGCAGCAAGCCTTGTTAGAACGAATCGAAGAAAAGGACAAAGCGCTCCGACTCGCCCGCAAAGTAGCCCGCGAAACAGCTGAACGCAGAGAGAAACAGAATGTACGTGGCGAGAAAGCGAACATGAAAAAAGGTGTTCCACGCATCGTATTAAATTCATTGCAGAGCAAATCGGAAAAGAGTACTGCAAAACTCAACAACGCCCATCAGGAAAAAGCCGGGAAACTGACAGATGAACGAAATCAACTCAAAAGTTCGCTTCCTTCAACAGCAGTATTAAAAACCGATTTCAACAGTTCCTCTCTCCATTCGGGAAAAATACTTGTTACGGCAGAAAAGATTAATTTCAGCTATCATCAGATGGATAATAAAGAGAGTCAAAATACTTCAGGCACCGACAACCCGGAACAATTTCTCTGGAAGACCCCTCTCAGCTTCCTGATAAAAAGCGGAGACCGTCTCTGTGTAAAAGGGCTGAACGGCAGTGGAAAAACAACTCTGCTGAAATTAATCACAGGACAACTCCAGACTCAGACAGGGACACTGACAAGAGCAGATTTCACTTACGTCTACCTAAATCAGGAGTATTCTATCATTGATGACCGGAGCAGTGTTTTAGAGCAAGCTTACGCTTTCAATAGTCGTAACCTGCCGGAACATGAAATAAAGATCATCCTAAACCGTTTTTTATTTCCCGCTGCCGAATGGGACAAATCCTGCCGGAAACTCAGTGGGGGAGAAAAAATGCGACTGGCTTTCTGCTGCCTGATGATCAGCAATAATACACCCGATATGTTTATACTGGACGAACCGACCAACAATCTGGATATACAAAGCATTGAAATTATTACTGCTACCATCAAAAACTACACGGGCACTGTCATAGCCATCTCACATGACGACTACTTTATCAAAGAGATCGGCATTGACCAGCCTATTTTATTGCATTAATAAAACAGTTTTCATAACTTCGCAGCTCGAAGAATACAGAAAGAAAAAAATGAGTCAAACAGCACAATCCTGGTGGTTCGTCTTCTACAAAGACGAACTACTGCTTGAAAAGAAAGAGAACGGCACATTTGCCCTCCCTTATGGAGAGATACCTCCCGTCTTTATGATAGAAAAGACTACCGTACATGATGTAACGACTTTAGAAGGAAGTAATTGCAAAGCCTTCTCCCTGACCCGTCCTATTAAAGAATCGGCCAAGTATGTATTAGTCGGGCTTCGGGCTTCTTATGAATGCCTGCCCGTAGCCCATTACCAGGCAGCAGGGAAAGCACACGAAATATTACATTGGGATAGAAACAGCCGGTTCTGTTCTGCCTGTGGCACACCGATGGAGCAAAAGGAATCCATCATGAAAAAGTGCCCTAACTGCGGTCGGGAGGTTTATCCGGCTATCTCTACCGCTATTCTTGTATTAGTGAGAAAAGGTGATTCTATCCTACTGGTTCATGCCCGCAATTTTAAAGGCAGATTCAACAGCCTCGTTGCCGGGTTTCTGGAAACAGGAGAAACACTGGAAGAATGTGTAGCCCGCGAAGTAAAAGAAGAAACGGGACTGGATGTGAAGAACATCACTTATTTCGGCAATCAGCCCTGGCCTTATCCCAGCGGATTAATGGTCGGTTTTATTGCAGATTATGCCGGAGGTGAAATCACATTACAGGATGAGGAACTCAGTTCCGGTGATTTCTATACCCGGGATCATTTACCGGAACTACCCCGTAAACTGAGTCTGGCACGGAAAATGATCGACTGGTGGCTGGACTGTTCCAATAAATAGCCAAAATGGATGATAAGTATCCCTATTATCTTTTGCATTACCATTGCACTTAGTTTATTCTCTTATTACTATTTTGAGAAGCCCGCTAACAAATGGGTAAAACGAATATTCACTAAAAAAACAATCATAAATCAACCCCATGGAATTATCAACAAAAACATCACGAATTGAGGTAGTAGACGCCCTCAGAGGCTTTGCCGTCATGGCTATCCTCCTGGTACATAACCTGGAACATTTTATTTTTCCTGTTTATCCGGAAAGTTCCCCCGAATGGCTGACTATTCTGGACAATGGCGTACTCAATGTAATATTCTCTTTGTTTGCCGGAAAATCTTATGCGATATTCGCTCTGCTTTTCGGATTTACCTTTTATATCCAATCACATAATCAGCTGCTAAAAGGAAAAGATTTCGGTTATCGTTTCCTATGGAGAATGATATTACTTGTAGGTTTTGCCACTCTCAACGCCGCTTTCTTTCCGGCAGGGGATGTACTGCTCTTGTTTGCAGTAGTGAGCCTTATATTATTTATTGTACGCAAATGGAGCGATAAAGCAATTCTGATTACTTCTATCATATTCCTGCTACAGCCTATTGAATGGTATCACTATGTGATGAGCCTTTTCAATCCGGGCTATACCCTACCTGACCTGAATGTCGGAGCAATGTACGATGAAGTAGCAGCCTATACTAAAGGCGGGAATTTCTGGGAATTCCTGACAGGCAACGTCACACTGGGACAAAAAGCCAGTTTGTTCTGGGCTATTGGCGCCGGACGTTTTTTACAGACAGCAGGACTTTTCCTTTTTGGTCTGTATATCGGACGAAAACAGCTATTCGTCACTACCGAATCTCATCTGAAATTCTGGATAAAGGCACTTATCATAGCAGCCATCTGTTTTGCCCCACTTTATTCTCTGAAAGAACAAATCATGCAAAGTGACAGCAGCCTGATCAAACAGACAGTAGGTACGGCTTTGGATATGTGGCAGAAGTTTGCATTCACCATCGTACTGGTTTCTTCCTTTATTCTGCTTTATCAAAAAGAAAGATTCAAGAAAGCCGTGTCCAACCTCCGATTCTACGGTAAGATGAGTCTAACAAACTATATCAGCCAATCTATACTGGGAGCTATCATCTATTTCCCGTTCGGCTTCTATCTGGCTCCTTATTGTGGATATACCCTCAGTCTGATCATCGGTATTGTCCTTCTTCTGTTACAGGTACAATTCTGCAAATGGTGGCTGGCCAGACACAAACAAGGTCCGCTGGAAACAATCTGGCACAAATGGACTTGGCTGGGAACTAAAAAGTAAAATACAGAAATGAAAGAATGCAGACTACGAAGTACACGCATACGACTATATCAACTATACACGTTCATTGAAAGTACCACACAATTGTGCAACTCAGTAGTCTGCATATAAAAAAACGGTGCGTGACAGATTGCGCTTGTGCCTGCAATTCGCCTCCCTCGTTTCTCCCGTTATTTCAATATTTTGAATTTGCCGATAACAGGAAGTTCTTTCGCTTTCCCATTTGCCGCATTAATGATGCCGATAACGGCAAGCACAGCAAAGAGAATGCTGACAAGACCGAGAAGGCTGACAACAAAATAAAGCCTCCACGAAATAGCTAAAACGACAGCACTCAAGATACTATACGCAACTCCGTATAAGACAGCGGCAATACACAGCACCAATCCTTGGTTGGAATGGAAGCGAGCGAACTTAGACTCCTTAGCTGCAAAAATCGGTATCAGTACCAGTATACCGAAATAAGCCAGCACCGCCATCACTTTGTTTTGCTCGATGTCCGCCTGATTGTACCCGCCGGCAGGTTGCTGTGATTGAGCAGATTGAGTCGCATTTACTTCTACAGGTGCTCCGCAAGCCGGACAGAATTTGATTCCTTCTTCAATTTTTTGACCACATTTTCCACAGAATGCCATAATTTGTTTCCTCCTATTAATTAGTTATTTTTTAGATTAGAAAGTGTATACCATCATTGTGAGATCGATATGTCTTTTGTTCCGGCTATTCGCCAAGACCGGTTGCCAGATTTTTCAGTGAATCCAGTTCACTACCGAAAAACAGGATAACGACCAAGACGATTATTCCCGAAAGTACCGTCCCGATTATCATCCAGACAAGCATGGCACGCGCCATATTCCGTTTACTTACTTTATGACAACCTCCGCATGCCCAGATAATAAGACATATCATATTGATGAGCGGGAGCATCAGCAACAAAAAAATGCCAATATAACCGCCTGTCGTGATAGGCTCTTCCGTGTAGACAGCCGCAGGTTGTTGAACAGGAGGCTGTTGGGCCTGAACCATATATATCGGTGGCTGTTGGACAGACTGCGGTTGCGACACTGGTTGCAGTTGCGGTGCAAGTTGCTCAGTTCCTTCCGCCGCCAATGCTGCTCCGCATGAAACACAAAACTTAATATCGTCGGGCACCTTATTTCCACAATTGGTACAAATAGCCATAATTTATTTCTCCTTAACAATTAAATAACTAAAGTTTCCCACCCAAATAAATAGATAGAAAAATAACAGTTTGTC
>ENA-UOJJ01000341-UOJJ01000341.1-human-gut-metagenome-genome-assembly--contig:-CS66-NODE-341-length-82303-cov-25.209148_pt1 | contig 82303 bp, 76 predicted proteins | sample MGYA00242343_ERZ723890 | MGnify/ENA metagenome assembly ERZ723890
GCAAAATCAATGCCCCGCCGCTAGGCGACCACAATCTTGGCCTAATATTTCTTTTTACCTACTTTTCTTCATAGAAAAGTAGGCCCCCGCCGGGTAGGCGTGCTAACTAAGCCTTGCAAAAGTCTCCGCGACGCCGACAGGCGAGATGAAATGATTGCCTTAATATTTGCCGTTAACCCATCAGTCAGCCTTGCGGCTGACAGCCTCTCGCTGCGGCTCGGTCACGGCGCGGCTCTGATATGCCACTGGCATATCATTCACTACCGCGCCGCCACTTCGTTACCCCTTGCACAGGGGAGCCTTTGGGTGTGCCGACAGGCGAGAAGAAATTTGTTTTCCCCAATAACTAAAAAGAAGCAACCTTTCGGTTGCTTCTTTTTGGTTGGGCCGGCAGGATTCGGACCTGCGGGATGCGGGAGTCAAAGTCCCGTGCCTTACCGCTTGGCTACGGCCCAGAGTATAAGCCAGGGGATACCCGAAAAAGGTATCCCCTGTGCATGGGGTGGATAGTGGAATTCGAATCCACGACCTCCAGAGCCACAATCTGGCGCGCTAACCAGCTGCGCTATACCCACCATATTAACTTGAATTGGCGCGCCAGAAGGGACTCGAACCCCTGGCCTACTGCTTAGAAGGCAGTTGCTCTATCCTGCTGAGCTACTGGCGCAAGCAAAGCGTGGAGCGGGTGATGGGAATCGAACCCACGTAACCAGCTTGGAAGGCTGGAATTCTACCATTGAACTACACCCGCAGGTCCAAAGGCGGTCTTTGGCGACATCAGTTATCATACCAAAAGAGGGGGGCTTTGTCAACCGTTTTTCAGAATTTAGCGGGAGAATTTTGCAAAAAAGGTTGTCAGCGTCCGCGGGATGTGCTAAAATTCTTATGTAGTATGCACTATCACACGAAAGGACGATTTTTCCTATGTCTGGACATTCCAAATGGAATAATATCAAACGCAAAAAGGGTGCTTCCGATGCGGCCAAGGCCAAGGTATTCACCAAGGTGGCCCGTGAGATGTCGGTAGCGGTAAAAGAGGGCGGCGCCGATCCCGATACCAACGGTAAGCTGCGCGACTGCATCGCCAAGGCCAAGGCTGCCAATATGCCCAACGAGAATATCGAGCGCTGCATTAAGAAGGCTGCGGGCAGCGAGGATAAGAACAGCTACGAAGAGATGGTATATGAGGGCTACGGCCCCAACGGCGTTGCCGTTATCATTGAATCGCTGACCGATAACCGCAACCGTACCGCCGGTGACCTGCGCCATTACTTTGATAAGTGCGGCGGCAACCTGGGCCAGAACGGCTGCGTTTCCTACCTGTTTACCAAGAAGGGCCAGATCGTCATTGATAACAGCGAGGGCGAGCTGGACGAGGAGAAGGTGATGGAGGACTGCTTTGATGCCGGGGCCGAGGATGTGGATTTCGATGAGGATACCATTGAAGTGTATACCGGGGTGAATGAGCTGCGCGAGGTGCGCGAGGCGCTGGAGAAGAAGGGCTATACCTTCCTTTCCGCCGAGCCGGCCTATATCCCCAGCACCTACACCGCCCTGCCGGAGGACGCCGCCGATAAGATGACCCGTCTGATGGACCTGCTGGATGACTGCGATGATGTGCAGGGCTTCTGGCACAACTGGGAAATGTAATATCCCCGCAAATATTCCAAGAGCGGCGCCCCCAAAGCGCCGCTTTTTTGGCAAAAGGGAGGGCAGACTATGAAGGGAATGCGTTTGGCCGCCGCGGTGCTGTGCGCGCTGCTGGTGCTTGCGGTCCCGGTCATGGCCGATGGCTTTGGTATGGGCGATTTTGACTCGGATACTATTAATAAAAACCCTCAAGTAGATAACCCCAATGAGGTAACGCCGACTCCATCCACGGAGCCGCCGCAGGAACCCACCGGGGACGGTGCCGGAAATAATGCCGGAGATGCTGTGGGAACAGACGGCGCAGGGACAGAGAACGGGAATTCTTCCCAGCTGGATGACGGCCTGTGGGGCGATTGGAGTAACCCGAGCAATATCCCCGGTATGGAGGAGCCCTCCGAAGCACAGCAGGAGCTGGAGGAGGCCCGCCGGGAGCTGGAGGAAAAACAGCAGCAGCGCGATGAGGCGTTCCGGGAGGCGGAGCGGGAAAATGCCGCCCTGCCGGAGGAAGAAGAGAAGCAGAAGAAGCCCGCCGGCAGCAAGGCGGCCGATGCCGCCCCCACCGAGTTGGTGCTGCCCCAGCGGGAAGCGAGAACCGGCAGCCCGGTGCGGTACATCCTCATCGGGGCGCTGCTGGCCGGGGCCCTTTGCATTGCCATTTACCTGTTTACCCACCCGGCGCGGGAGGACGACCCCGCCGATGAAACCAAATCATGAGAAGCCACGATCCGAAAGGAGGAGCGCCCATGCCGGAGCCGAACCTGTGCCGCCACTGTTTTTCCGTACTGGAGGAGGGGGAGACGGTCTGTTCCGCCTGCGGGCAGAAGCCGGAGGCCCCCAACCCCGATGCCGCCCTGCCGCTGGGAACGGTGCTCTCCGGGCAGTACCGCGTGGGGATGGTGCTGCACCACAATGACCTGCTGACCACCTATCTGGCCTGGGATGCCGAAAAGGACCGCAAGGTGCGGGTGGAGGAATTCTTCCCCGGCATCCTGAAGCGGGCAGAGGACCATAAGGGCATCCTGCTCATCTCCGCCGAGAGCAAGACACTGTTCCGTACCATGGCCAGCGACCTGCACGACCGCTGGAAGCGCCTGATGGAAGTGAACCACAAGGCGATGCTGAAAACACTGGTGCTTTTTTCCGAAAATGACACCCTGTACCGGGTGACCGAATATCTGCGCATGGAGCCGCTGGAGGAGTATCTTTCCCGCCAAAAGGGAGAGATGAGCCTGACCGATGCCCGGCAGCTCATCAGCCCGCTTATCTCGCTGCTTAGCCAGCTGCACAATATGGGCCTGACTCACTGCGGCATCTCCCCGCAGAACATCTATGTGGACAGCCGCAAGCGGGTCATCCTGGATGGCTTTGCCCTGCCGGAGCTGCGCACCGTGGGCAACGGCCTGCACGCCGAGCTTTACGCCGGGTACAGCGCCCCGGAGCAGTATTCCAAGGCACTGTGGCAGGGAGAATGGACCGATATCTACTCGCTGGGAGCGGTGCTGTACCGCATGCTGGCGGGACAGGCCCCGGTAAGCGCCGAGCTGCGCGGGGAAAGGGATGATTACCTGGCGCCGCTGGGTAAGCTGCGCCCCGACCTGCCGGAGCATGTCTGCGAGGGCATCATGAAGGCACTTTCGGTGGATCACAAGCAGCGCTACCGTTCCATGGAGGCGTTTTCCGCCGCTCTGCTGGAGGAAGCCGGCGCCAATACCGCCGTGTTCCGGCCGGAGGCCCCGCCCCGCCCGGCGGAAAAACCGGCGGCCGCGGGCCCAAAGCAGTTTTCTCCGCCCATGGTGCTGCTGGCGGTGCTGCTGGCGGTCAGCGTCATCGGGAATGTCCTTTTGGCGCTGTGGAACAGCGGCGCCTTTGACGGCAAGGAGCAGCCCGCCACCCCGGTGATGGAGCGCAGCCTGGAGGGGTACTATCTGCCGGCGATAGAGGACGAGCTGGAGCAGATGAGTGGGTATAATTTCATCTACCGCTATGAGTACAGCGATACCTACCCCAGCGGGGTGATCTATAAGCAATCGCTGGCGGTGGGGCAGGTGCTGCCGGAGGATGGCAGCGTGACGCTTTATATCAGCAAGGGACCGCAGTATACCGTCATGCCGGACCTGTACGGCGCCAATGAAGCCTATGCCATCCGCATCCTTACCGATTGCCAGATCAGCTATACCATCGTCTACGATACCAACCCGGAAACGGGCGGGGAACCGGGTACGGTGGTGGGCACCAGCATCGCGCCGGGCAGTCCCGTCGGGCCCAGGACCGCCGCCGAGGTGGATACCGTCACGGTGACCATCAAGGGCGCTTCGGAGGAGCCATTCTACGGCTGAACAGAAGAATAAACCAAAGCCCGCGGGAGAGGCGCTCTCCTGCGGGCTGATTTTTATTTTGCGGCGGCGAATGGGAAAAAGGGTGGGAGGACAGGAGGACGGGCCGCAGATAGGCTGATGCCTGACAAGGTCCGGCCGCGCAGTCATCGCCGCCTTTTGCCGGTGCCGCCGGTCACAGCGCCCGGGGAACGCTACAACAGCGTGCGGCAGCTGGGGGTGATGGATTCCTTGAGATGCTCCATCATGCGCAGGGCGGCATCCAGGGTGCTCAGCAGCTCGGCCCGGTCGTCCTCCAGGCAGTAGGCCGGCAGCTCCGAAAGGTGCTCCATGATATTATCCAGATGGTCGTGCCGCACATACAGCAAAAACCGGGGCTCCATGCCGTTCCATTCCGCCATCAGCCCCTCGCATTGGCGCTGGGCGGTGGCGGCGCCTTCTTTTTCCACCTGCTGCCGTACCGCCGCCGTGTGCTCCGTAAGCCGATCGATGCTTTGCTGCATATCCACCAGCGTGTAAATGCTGATGCCGATGATAATAAGCAAAATGCCCACCGCCGCCAAAAATCGTTTCATCGGCCACGCTCCTTCGCCACAATATCACAGCTGCCATCGGGGCAGGCGACCATCAGGTACACATCATCAATTTTGAGCTTTTGGGCGGCGGCTTTCTTTTCCACCCAGTGCAGATCCTTGCCGCTGCGGCGCAGGGCCTCGTGCATCACGGTGCCCTCGCACACCACGGCCAGCGGCGGGGCGTTATCCTCCGGCTGATCCGGCATGGCCAGCACCTGCGGCGTTATCGGGCGGTTCTGGTACTTCTGGTAGACGGAGAGCTTGCCGTTGGTCTCCACCACCGCAAACTCCACCTCCTCTGCCCGAAAGATGCCGTTCTGCCGCAGCTGGATCATCAGGTCATCGGCGGAAAAGCGCAGCTCCCGCATTTCCCGCTGGTCTATTTTCCCATCGTGGATGATGATAATGGGCCGCCCGGAGACAATGCGCCGCAGCCGGGCGCTTTTCAAGCAGAGGAAGGAGGTCAGCACCTCGAAACACATGAGCGCCAAAATGGGCAGAAGCCCCGCGAACATGGGGCTGTCCGTTTCCTCAATGGTGAGGGTAGCGATATTGGAAATGAGGATGGTGATGACCAGCTCCGAGGGCTGCAGCTCCCCGATCTGGCGCTTGCCCATCAGCCGGATGCCGAACACAACCACAAGATACAGGATCATCGTCCGCAAAAATGTGACCAGCACAAAAAATCACCTCGCATGGAGGGTATTATTTACGGATTTGGGCGGCATATTCCCGCACATATTCCGGCGGCCGCGGCGAATAATGAAAAGGAATTTCCCCGGCAGGGAAAATGATATTTTCGGCGAAGAAAACCGCATCGCGCGTCAGCCTGCCCACGGCACTTCTTGGCCCGCCTGCGGCTTTCTCCTGCCGGGAAAGACCCGATATCTGCCGGGGAGCGGCGCCGAGTGGAGGGAGAAATGATGCCGGAAAAACTGGACAGCAGCATTGTGCTGCTGCGGGAGCGCATTGAGCAGGGGATGCGCGGCTCCGCCGATCTCATTTTGGATGAATTTGAGCTGGCCGGGGTAAAGGGCCTGGCGTTTATGTTCGATGGCCTGGTGAGCAATACCCAGGTCAGCGATTTTTTGCTGCGCCCCATAAACCGCATGGCCCCGCCGGAGGCCGACCCGGAAAAGCTGTGGGAGTACCTGCGCTCACAGTTTTTGTTCAGCAGCGAGCAGGGCATCGTGGAAACCTACGAGGATCTCTTTACCAAGGCGATGAGCGGCTTTGCCATGGTGATGCTGGATGGTGTGCCCCGGGCGCTCTCGCTGGGCTATCAGGGCTTTGAGACACGGGGCGTGGGGGAGCCCGCCATGGAGAAGAACCTCCGCGGCTCCCGGGAGGGCTTTACCGAAAGCAACAATACCAATACCGCCATGGTGCGCCGCCGGCTCAAATCCCCCAATCTGACGGTGGAAACGCTGTACCTGGGCCGGCAGAGCCGCACCAATGTGCGCCTTTGCTACCTCAGCGATGTGGCGGCGCCCGAAACGGTGGAGGCCGTGCGGCAAAAATTGCGGGAGGCTTCTCTGCCGCTGGTGCTGGACAGCGGCTTTTTGCAGGCGTTCATCGGCAAGGGGGCGGCGTCGCTTTTCAGCGGGACGGGCACCACCCAGCGCCCCGATACCCTGTGCGCCAAGCTGGCGGAGGGCAGAGTGGGCGTTATGGTGGACGGCAGCCCCAATGTGATGATCGCGCCCTACCTCTTCACCGAGCATTTCCATACGCTGGATGACTACACCCAGCGACCCTATTTTACGGCGTTTGTGCGGCTTTTGCGGCTGGCAGCGTTCTTCCTTACGGTGCTGCTGCCGGGCTATTATGTGGCGGTGGTCACCTTCCACCCGGAGCGTATTCCCCGGATGCTGCTGCCCGCCTTCCTCGGCTCTGTTTCGGCCACGCCGCTTTCCGCTATGGGGGAAGCCTTGGCCCTTTTTTTGCTGTATGAGCTGCTGCGGGAGGCAGGGCTGCGCCTGCCGGATGCCATTGGGCATACCCTCAGTGTGGTGGGCGGCATCGTCATCGGGGATGCCATTGTGACCGCCGGACTGGTGGGCCTGCCCATGATCATCATTATCGCGCTGACCGCCGTAAGCGCCTTCGCGGTGCCCAGCCTGTACGAGCCGGTGACGATCCTGCGGTTTTTATTCATCTTCATCGGCGGGATATTGGGGCTTTACGGCATGGTGCTGGGCTTTTTGGTGCTGGTGGTCAACCTGTGCAGCCTGCATACTTTGGGCACACCGCTCACGGCGCCCATCGCGCCGTGGCAGCCCCGCACCCTGCGGGATCTATTCTGGCGCAGCGGCTGGCAGCGGCTGGGGCAGGAGGACTACAATGTGTCCTCCGCCCGCCAGCGGGAAAGGGGGCAGACCGATGACCAGGACGCGTGAGATCAGCGGCAGCGGGCAAATATTTGCTTTGTTGGTATTATCCCAGTGCTTTTGGCTGCTGTGCTGCCGCTCGTCCCTTGTCAACGGTCTGTTGAGCATGGCGGCCTCGGCGGTGGCCTATGGGGTGGTGTTCCTGCTGGCGGTATTCTGCCGCCGCTGCGCCGCCCGGGGGGAGACCCCTCTGTCGCCGGTATTTGCCGCATGGGGTGCGCTCCTTGCGGTGGGATATTTCGCGGTCACGGCTGAACAGCTGCTTTCCGCCGCCCGTGTTCTGTTCGAGGGTGTGTTTTCCCCGCTTCTCCTGCTGCTGGTGCTGCTGGGCGCGGTGTGGGCGGCCGCTGCCGCCGGGCAGGAGGCCCTGGGCCGGGCCGCCTTTGTCAGTCTGTTTTTATTTTTGATTGCGGTGCTGCTGCTTGCCCTTGGGGTGCTGCCGCAGGCTACAGCGCTCAATCTCCGCTTGCCCGAAGAGGATCTTTCCCGCCTGGGAGAGGAGATTCTGTTTATTCTGCCCCGCCAGGCGGAACCCCTGCTGCTGTTGCTGTTCGTCCAGCGGTGCAGCCGGCCGCGGTCTGCCGCCCTGCTACTGTGGGTGCCCGCCGGTTGGCTGCTGGGCGGCCTTTTGCTGCTATTGGCGGCGCTGGTGCTGGGGCACTACGGCAGCCTGCAGCCCTACCCCATGATGCAGCTGGTCCGGTCGGCCGGGCTTTCCGGCATGGTGCCGGTGTACTGTTTTTTGCTTATCACGGCGGCGTTTTTCCGGCTTACCGGACTGGCGGTTGCCGCCGCGCGGTTGGGCGGTATGGCTGGCTGCCGCCCAAAATGCTCCCTTTGGGCAGGCGTGGCGCTTTCCCTTGGCGGGGTAGCGCTGCTGCACTATACCGGCTGGCCGGATGCTGCCGTTTATCCCATCTTGGCTGTGACGGGCCTGCTTTGGCTGATTTTTGCCCTGCTGCCGCCGCGGGGCACCGGGAATAAGCGGGACCGGCGGCGTTAGCGGCTCAACAGGCGCCAGCCCGATTTCATCGGGCGCCAGCCTGCCCTCGCCGCTGCCTGGCCGCTCGCCGCTTCTGCCCGCCGCCCCGCCCTTTGCTTATCTTCTCATTTAGGAGGTCCCCCATGCCGCTTCGCCGCTTTTTTGTCCTGCTTTTGCCCCTTGCGCTCTGCCTGCTGCCCGGCTGCAGAGAGCGCCCCATCTCCTCCCGTCTGGTCCTTTCCTCCATGGGGGTGGAGTGCTCCGCCCGCCCGCTTACCGCCGTGCTGGAGGTGATCCGGGAGGAGGAAAATGAGACCATCACCGTGCAGGGGGAAAGCTTCACCGCCCTCTTTTCCGCCGCCGAGCGCCAAACCGGGGAGCAGGTCTACCTTGGCGCGCTGCAAAGCATCGTCTTTTCCGGCGTGCCCGATGGCAGCACGCTGCGGGAGTATCTCCGTGCGCTGCTGGCCGATGGAAGGCTTTCCCCCAATACCCAGATCGCCCTGTGCGGGGACGCCCTTTCACTGTATGATGGGGAAGCGCTCACTGGGGATAGCATCACCGCCCTGCTGACCCGCCAATATACCGATAGCCGCCGCAATGGACTCAAGGAGCTGCTGAACCTGCTGGAGGGGACCGGCCGGGATGGTCTGATCCCCTGGCTGACGACGGCAGAGGGCGAGCTGCGGGAAACGGGTGCCATCGCCACCGGGCAAAGCGACTACACCGCCCCCGAGGAGCCGGAGGAGATCTGCCTTATGCTGCTGGGCGAGCGCCCGGAAATGCGCTATGCGCTTTCGGCTGGAGCGGGGGAGGCGAGCATCCTGCTGCGGCGGCTGACCCTTTCTGGGGTCAAATGGGAGGACGAAGCACCCACCGTCACCCTGACGGCGGAAGCCTCTGTACAGTCCGTCGATGGAAACATGACCCGGGAAACGCTGGAAGCGGCCCTGCTGGATGAACTGCAGCGGCGCCTGGCCGCGCTGAATACCCAAATGTCCCGCACCCGCAGCGATCTGCTGGGGCTTTCGGCCCGGGCGGCGCTTTGCGGTCACGATTTACAAAATATCCCCTTGGGGGAGCTCCGCTACACCGTTCACCTGGTCCTGCGGGATCCCCGCGGACTTTTGTCATAGGACGCATTTTTTGGCATCCCTGTCCTTTTGCTGCATCCGCCGCAAGTATTTACATCACATCATCCGCCGCTTCCGGCGCACAGTAGACTATGGGGCGGCGCATCAGTGCGGGCGCGGCCCCGCTTTTGGGGGAAAGGGGGTGAAATCCTTTGAGAAAAGCAATACGCACAGGCTTTTGGATCTTTGGCGCCGCGGTGCTTATGATACTTTCGGCCGCGGTATACTGGCAGGCCCGCCTGCCGGATGAATACGCCCTGACCCGCGGCGGCAGCCTTCGCCTGCCCGGCAATATTACTGCAGTCTATGGCGAGGAGACCGCCGTGGCCCGCAGCGGGGAAGCAACGGCCGAAGCCCAGCTGCGCCTGCCGCTGGGCGTTTCGGTCAAGACTGTTTCGGTGCGCTATGTGCAGCGGGATACCGTGCTGGTCTCCGGCCGTCCCTTCGGCATCAAGATGTTTACCGAGGGATTGATGGTGGTGGGCTTCACCGATTTTTCCGCCGATGGCAGGCGCATCAATCCGGCCCGCAGCGCAGGCCTTGCCACCGGGGATATCCTGCTGAGCCTGGACGGCATCACATTGACCTCCAATGAGCAGATGGGTGCTCTGGTGCAGGGCAGCGGCGGCCGCCCGGTGCAGCTTGTATATCAGCGGCAGGGGCGGCAGTACACCGCCCGCCTCACCCCGCAAAAAAGCCTTTCCGACAGCCGCTGGCACCTGGGACTTTGGGTGCGGGATAGCTCCGCCGGCATCGGCACCGTCACCTACTTTGATGAAAACGCGCGTACCTTCTCCGGCCTGGGGCATCCCATCTGCGATGTGGATACCGGCGAGATCATGACCCTTTCCACCGGGGAGGGAGTGGAAGCGGTCATTACCGGCTATACCACCGGCAAAAGCGGCTCCCCCGGCGAATTGAAGGGCCAGTTTGTGGCGGGGCGCACCTTTGCGGGCCTTACAGCCAATAGCGAATGCGGGGTCTGCGGGTCCCTCCGCCCGGATTATATCCCGCAGGGGGAGCGGCTGCCAGTGGCTTTTTCGCACGAAGTGCAGCCCGGCCCCGCTAAAATGCTGACAACTATTGCAGGCGGCGCTCCGCGGGAGTATGATGTAGTTATCGAGAAGGTGCTGCGGGGCAGCGGCCACGCGGGGCAGAATATGGTCATCCGGGTGACCGATGAGGCACTGCTGCAAAAAACCGGTGGTATCCTACAGGGCATGAGCGGCTCGCCGCTCGTCCAGAATGGGATGCTGGTGGGCGCCGTGACCCATGTCTTTGTGGATGAACCGGACCGCGGCTACGCGATTTTTGCCGAAACAGTGCGAAACGCCGAGAAAAACCTCGACCAAACCACCCGCAATGCGGCATAGCATCTAATATTGGAAAATATTGGCGAAAACTTTATCAAAAAATATTGAAATATATGTTGAAATCTTTTACAATTTATGGTAACATCAACTCAACGGCCGGATTTCATAACATTTTAGGAGGAGTATTCACATGGAGAACCACAACTATATGCTGATCGCCGATGATGCGGGCGAATTCCGCGATACCTGCAAAGCTGCTTTGGAGGCAAAGGGCTTTGAAGTAGAGGTTTGCCGCAAGGATGGACGCGCTCTTTTGGATATGATCCGGGAGAAGAAGCCCACCGCTGTGCTGATGGAGGCCCTAATGAGCGGCCTGGATGGCCTGGGTGTGCTCATGGCCGTTTCCCGCGGGGAGTGCGGCGTCCAGCCCACCATCTTTACCATGACCGGTATGGATGCGCCCGGCATCACCAATCAGCTGATCCGGGCAGGCTCCGCCTATCACTTTGTCAAGCCGTTCGATCCCGATATCATTGCCGAGCGGGTAGAAATGATGTGCGCCCCGGCCGCCGGGGAAGAAGCGGTTGCCGCGGCCCGTCCCGCCGTGGAAGTGGTGGACCTGGAAACCATCGTCACCGAGATCATCATGGAGATCGGCATCCCGGCGCATATCAAGGGCTACCAGTATATCCGGGATGGCATCATTATGACCGTCCGGGAACCGGAGATCATCAACGGCGTTACCAAGGTGCTTTATCCGGCCATCGCCAAAAAGAACGGTACCACCGCCTCCCGTGTGGAGCGTGCCATCCGCCATGCCATCGAGGTGGCCTGGGACCGCGGGGATGTGGATATTCTCAATTCCTATTTCGGCTATACCATCCACAATCTGCGCGGCAAGCCCACCAACAGTGAGTTCATTGCCATGATCGCGGATAAGATCCGCCTGCGTTATAAAGGCTCCAATTTTACCCTTGCCTGATCCACAAAGGCCAATGCCGGCCGCCCGTCCCCTGTTTACTGGGGAGCGGGCGGTTTTCCCATATATGCCCAGATTTATTACAAATACGAAAATTTGTTCGTTTTTTCATCCCAAAGTCTTGCCCACCCCACCAAACCTGTGCTACAATTAACTTGGAATGTTATTTCTATCCGCTACCTCGCGGCTGCCGCGGGCTGCCTTAGCTTTCCCACTTACCCCTTGCCCGATCTATCCCCACCACCCTGTGCAGCCCGCCCATTGCGGCGGAGCGCCCCCTGCGGGGGCTGCCGCGCCACCCCTGCGGGGCGGCGCGTACCGGGCTGCGCCCGGCGGCTCCGCCGCCGCCCTCCCGGCCATCCCCGCACTTTCCACTAACCACCCACCCGAAAGGAGCCCTGTCCCATGCTGCGAATGATCCTGGGCGAAGCCGGTACCGGCAAAACCACCGAGGTACTCCGCCAGATAAAAGAAGCCGCCGGCCGGCGGCAGTCTGTCCTGCTGCTGGTGCCGGAGCACGCCTCCTTTGAGATGGAGCGCCGGGTCAGTGCCCTCTTTACCGGGGAGGAGCAGCAGTATATCACCCTGCTCAGCTTCCCCCGCCTGGCGGAAAAGATCTTCCGGGAATGCGGCGGCCTGACGCAGCGCCCGCTGGATGAGGTCAGCCGGGCTTTGCTGATGCGGGAAGCCATCAGCGAGGTGCAGGAGCGGCTTACCCTCTACCGGCGGCAGGCAGGCTACACCGGCTTCATTTCCTCCATGCTGCAAACCGTCGCCGATTTTAAGCGCGCTGGCATTACCCCCGCCCGGCTGGAGGAAATCGCCGCCGAAACCGCCGGCACCGCCCTGGGGCAGAAGCTCACCGATCTCCAGCTCATCTACGAGGCCTTCCAGGCCCTGGTGGAGCTGCGCTTCCACGACCCCCTGGATGAGCTGGCCCTGGCGCTGGGCCGCGCGGCGGAAAAGAACTGGTTCGCCGGCCGCCATATCTGGGTGGATAGCTTCGATTACTTTTCGGTCAGCGAGCGCGCCCTGCTGGAGCAGATGCTCCTCTCGGCGGAAAGTCTCACCCTCTCCATGACCTGCTCCGCCCTGGATGCCGGGGAGGACATCTTCCTTTACCAGAAAAAATTTCTCCTGCGTATGCGTGCGTACGCGGGCGCGCATGCGTTAATGTGCGAGGAGCCCCTCATTCTCACCGAAGATAAACGCCACCAAAGCCCCACCCTGGCCGGGCTGCAAAGGGCCTTTACCCGGCCGCAAACGGTGCCCCCCGCCGCCGGAGAGAGCCTTCGGCTCATCGAGGCGCCGACGGTGTACGAGGAAATGCGGTTTGCCGCCGCCGAGATTGCCCGGCTGGTGCGGGAGGAGGGCCTCCGCTACCGGGATTGCGTCATCCTCTGCCGGGACCTGGACCGCTACCGCAATGCCAAAACCGTGCTGGAGGAATACGATCTGCCCTACTTCTGCGGCGAAAAGCAGAACATCCTCTTCGCGCCGCTGCCGTTTTTCCTGCTCACCGCGCTGGAGGCTGCCTCCGGCAGCCTGAAAACCGCCGCCATCCTGCGGCTGGCCCGCTCTGCTGCCTCGGGGCTTTCTCCCCAGCAGGCCGGCGCCCTGGAAAATTACAGCTTCATCTGGAACATCTCCGGGGAGGACTGGCTGCGCCCCTTCACCGGCAATCCGGAGGGCATGTCCGATGCCGCCCCGGAGGATTACGCCGCCGCCCTGGCCCAGGTGGAGGCCGCCCGCCGCCGGGTCATCGAGCCGCTGGCGGCCCTGCGGCAAAGTCTGAGAAACGCCGCCGGCCCCGACTTTGCGGCGGCGGTGTACCGCTATGCGGAAGCCGCCGGCGCCCTGCAAAACCTGACCAAAAACAGCCCTCTGCCGCAGCGGGAAGCGGTGGACCGCCAGTGGAACAGCCTGGTGGATGTGCTGGACCTCATGACCGACTTTTACCCGGAAAGGGCACTGAACGCCCGGGAGTGGAGCGAGCTGTTCCGGCTGGCCCTTTCCCGCATCGATCTGGGCGAGGTGCCAAATACCGTGGATCATGTCATCCTGGCGGAAAGCGACCGGGTGCGGCTGCAAAGCCCCCGGGCCGTCTTTGTCCTTGGCGTCAATGAGGGCATTTTCCCGGCCAATGGGGCCACGGCAGGGCTTTTTTCCACCCGGGAGCGGGAGGAGCTGAATGCCCGGGGAGCGGAGCTGCCGGTGCTGGGCACCGAAAGCACTCTGCGGGAGCAGTTTGTGCTGTATTCCGCTCTTTCGGCCGCGGCGGAGCGGCTGACCATCACCTATGCCCGGCAGAATATCGCCGGGGATGCCCAGCTGGCCCCGGCGGGCTATCTGCTGCGGGTGCTGCGGCCCCTGCGGGTCAGCCCCATCAGGACCGAAGCCTTCCCGGCGGAATTCTGGGTGGTGAATGAGGCCACCGCCAAAAGCCGCTACGCGGCGGCTCTGGGCCGGGATGCCGCGGAGGAGGCCCTGCTGGCCGCCCTGCTGGAGCGGCTGGGAGAGGGGGACTATCCGGCTGCGATGAGACGGGTGGCCATGGACGCCCCGGCCGGGGATATCACCCCGGAAAACGCCCGGCAGCTGCTGGGCCGGGAGCTGAAGCTGGCCCCCACCGCCATCGACCGGTACTACCAGTGTCCTTACCAGTTTTTCTGCGATAAAATGCTGCGGCTGCGCCCCCGGCAAAGGGTGGAGTTTTCCCCCTTCGAGTCGGGCTCGGCCATCCACTATGTTTTCCAGCAGATGGTAAACCAGTACGGCAGCCGGGGCCTGTGCGAGCTGACCGACGAGGAGATGGATGGGGAGATCCGCCGCTATCTCCGGGAGTACATCGACCGGATGGTGCCCGACCCCACCACCGTCACCGCCCGGTTCCGCTACCAGTTTGACCGCCTGCGGCTGATGCTGGGGGTCATTGTGCGGCACCTGGCCGATGAGTTTTCCCAAAGCGAATTTACCGCCGCCGCTACCGAGGTTTCGGTGGGCGAGGGGGGAGAGGTGGCCTCTCCGCGGCTGAGCGCCGAGGACGGCACCCCCATCTCTCTGCGCGGCTCCATCGACCGGGTGGACCTTTACCACGGCCCGGAGGGAGACTACCTGCGGGTCATCGATTACAAATCCGGCACCAAGGAATTCAAGTTTGAGGAAGTGCCCTACGGCCTCAATATGCAGATGCTCATCTACCTGTACGCCGCCTGCGGCGATGAGAATCACCGCTTTGGCAGCCCGCAGCCGGCGGGGGTGCTGTACCTGCCCAGCCGCCTGGAGGCGCTGGAGGTCACCATGGATACCACCAGCGAAAGCCTGGCGGCCGAGGTGAATGAATCCCTGCGGATGAAGGGAATGCTGCTGGAGGATGAGGACATCCTGCGGGCCATGGAGCAGCAGCTGGCCGGGGTGTATATCCCCGCCAAGATAAAGCAGAACGGCGAGTTTTACCGGGGCTCCCGGGTTTACAGCCGAGAGGTCTTTGCCAAGCTGCGGGAGACCGTTTACGGCAACATAGAGCAAATGGGCACCGACCTGCTGGCCGGTAAGGTGGCCCCCTGCCCGGCACGGGGCGGCAGCAGCGAGCCCTGCAACTACTGCCCCTATGCGGGGCTGTGCAATAATACCGAGCCGGAGGCTCCCCACCGGGAGCTGGGCGGAAAGGAGGAGACCGAATGAGCGCGCGCGAATGGACCCTGGCCCAAAAACAGGCCATCACCACCCGGGGCGGAGATCTTCTGATCTCGGCGGCGGCGGGCAGCGGCAAGACCGCTGTGCTGACCGAACGGGTGCTGACCCTCATCACCGACCCGGAGCGCCCGGTGGATATCGACCGGCTGCTTATTGTGACCTTCTCCAATGCCGCGGCGGAGGAAATGCGGCAGAGAATCGCGGCCCGGCTGTACGAGCGAATGGAGCAGGAGCCGGAAAACGCCGTGCTGCGGCGGCAGAGCCTCCTGCTGGGCAACGCCGAGATCTGCACCATCCATGCCTTTTGCTACCGGCTCATCCGGGAGAATTTCCAGGCGCTGGGGCTGCCCGGCGATATGGCCCTGGGCCGGGATGGGGAGGACGAGCTTTTGCAGGCGGCGGTGCTGGAGCAGCTGCTGGATGAGGAGTACGAAAAGGCCGAGCCGGCCTTCATGCGGCTCATCGAGCTGTTTTCCGGCAGCCGGAATGACCGCAGGGTCATGGCCTCGCTGCTGCTTCTATACCGCTTTCTGCGCAATCATCCCTTCTACCGGGACTGGGCCGCGGAGTACATCACCGCCGATACCGAAACACCGCTGGATGAGACCATCTGGAGCGGGCTGCTGCGGCAGCGGGCCGCGGAGGCCCTGCAATACGCCGACGACCTGCTGCGGGACTGCATGGATCTGCTGGGGCAGAGCAACGACGAGATGCTGTGGGAAGTGGTGACGCCGGTGATCATGCAGGACCGGGAGATGCTGGCCCGGCTGATGACCGCGGTGACGCAGGAGGAATGGGACATTGCCATGACCCGGATGCTGGAGGCGAGCTTTCCGCAGTTCCCGCGGAAAAAGTGGACCGACGCCGAGACCAAGGATACGGTGCTGCGGCTGCGCCGCCGGGCCGCCGAGGCCGTGACGGAGCTCAAGACGAAGGTCTTCCTGATGGGGGAGACGCAGTACCGGGAGGACCAGCAGAAGCTGGCCCCGCTGATGGAGCGTCTGTGCGCGCTGATTTTGGAATTCGACAGCCGGTACGCCGCTGCCAAGCTGGAACGGCGAAAGCTGGACTTTGGCGACCTGGAGCACGACGCCCTGGCCCTGCTGGCGCGGCCGGACGGCACCCCGACCGCCCTTGCCGCGGAGCTGGGCAGCCGGTATGCCGAGATTATGCTGGATGAGTACCAGGATACCAACGCCCTGCAGGAGAAGATCTTTGCCGCGCTGACGGCGGGGGGCTGCCACCGCTTCATGGTGGGGGATGTCAAACAGAGTATTTACGGCTTCCGGGAGGCCTGCCCGGAGAACTTCCTGGAGAAGCGGGAAAGCTATGCCCCGGCGGAGACGGGGACCTTCCCGGCAAAGATCGCCCTGAACGCCAACTTCCGCACCCGGCGGGAGATCACCGGCTTTACCAACCGGCTGTTCAGCCGCATTATGACCCAAAGAACGGCGGGGATGGACTACCTGCCGGAGGATGAGCTGGTTTCCTCCCTGCCGTATGACTATACCATCGGGCGGCCGGTGACGGCGCTGGTCATCAACCCGCCTGTGGGGACCCCGGTGGCCGACTGCCGCAAAATGGAGGCCGAGCAGGCGGCGGAGGAGATCGGGATACTGCTGAAGGCGGGCTTTACCGTGGAGGAAAACGGGGGCCGACGGCCGGTTCGGCCGGGGGATATCTGCATCTTGATGCGGAGTGCCAAAAACCGGGAGCAGTACTACATAGACGCCCTGCGGGAAAGGGGCATCGGCGCCCGGAGCGCCAAAAACGAAAACCTGCTGGAGGTAAGAGAGGTAAAAACGGTGGTGAGCTACCTGGCCGTGCTGGCCAACCCCATGCTGGACCTGGAGCTGGCCGAGGTGCTGGCAAGCCCGATGTACGGCTTTACCGGGGACGATCTGGCGACCCTGAGAGCGGCCGGCCGGCGGGAGCGACTGTACCAGAACCTGCTGAGCAAAACGGTGGAGAGCGGCAAATTCGCGGCTTTCCTGCGGGACTACGACCTGCTGCGGGCCAAAATGCAGGAGCTGCCCGCTGCTGAGCTGATCCGGGAGATATGCGAGGTGACCGGCTACCGGGAAAAGTGCCGGGTGCTGCCGGAGGGCGAGACCGCGGTGGCCAACCTGCGGCTGCTGCAGGCCCATGCGGCCGAGCACGAAAAGGACGGCCGGGGCGAGAGCGACTTTGCGGAATACCTGCGGCGGCTGGCCCAGCGGGGCTGTGTGCTGCCCAGCGCGGCGGCGGCCGGCGGCGACGCTGTGACCGTGACGACCATTCACCGCAGCAAGGGACTGGAATACCCGGTGGTGTTCCTGGCCGGGTGCAATGAGCGATTCCGCAAGGCGGAGGAGAGCAGCGACATCGCCATGGACCGGGAGCTGGGCTTTGCCTGCAAGCTGCGGGATAACTACACCATGCTGCAGCATAAGACCCTGCCGCTGGCGGCCATGCAGCTGCAGAACCGCAAGACCCGGCTGCAGGAGGAGATGCGCATCCTGTATGTGGGGCTGACGAGAGCAAGGGAAAAGCTGTACCTGATGGCTACGGGGACCAAGATCACCGAAGGGCTGGAGGAGCTGGGGATGATAGCCGCGGAAAGCGGGGAATACCGGGCCGCCGCTGCGGGGAGCAGCTGGGACTGGCTGCGGGGCACCGTGATGCAGGAGCAGGGCCTGGAGCTGAGGATCATACGGCCGGAGGAGCTGCCGCCGCCGGAGAGTGAAGAACTGGAACAGGCGCAGGAGGCCATCCCCGTGGAGGGGGAGGCCCTGCAGCGGCTGGAGGAGAAGCTGAGGTTCAGCTACCCCTACCCGGCCGATACCGTGACCCCCAGAAGGATGGCGGTGAGTGAGCTGGCCGAACGGGCCGCAAGGGAGCATTATCTGCTGAAGCGCAGGCCCAAGTGCCTGACCCGGCAGGAGGCGACCGCGGCCGAGCGGGGCAATGCCGCCCACCGGGCGATGCAATTTGCCGACCTGGCGGCGCTGAAAAAGGACCCGAAGGCCGAGATAGAACGGCTGGTGGCCGAGGGCTACCTGTATCGGGAGGACGGGGCACTCATCGACACCAGGGTGCTGGAAAAGCTGATGAGCTCCCCCCTGGGCGAGCGGATGAGAAAAGCAGACCGGGTGGAGCGGGAAATGCGGTTTTTGCAGGAATTCACCCCGGAGGAGCTGGCGGCCATAGACCCGGCGCTGCGGGTGCCGGGGACGACGCTCATCATGGGGGCGGTGGATGCCGTGCTGGTAGAAGGGGACCATGCCGTGCTGCTGGACTATAAGACCGACCGGGTGGCGGCTCCGCAGGAGCTGACCGGGCGGTATGCCCTGCAGCTGAAGCTGTACGCGGCCATGGTGCGGCGGCAGTTTGGTCTGCCGGTGACCGAGGCGGTGCTGTATTCGTTCTGCCTGGGGCAGGCGGTGAAAGTGGAGCTGTGAGGCCTTTTCTGAGGAGAAAAGGCGGGAAAAGAATTTTGGCCAAGTTGGCGGTCGCCTGGCGGCGGGGCGGGGCCTTTTGCAAGGCTTAGTGAGCATGCCTACACGGCGGGGGGCTACTTTTCTGTGAGGAAAAGTAGGCAAAAGAACTTTATTTAGGGCGAGTTTGCAGTCGCCTAACGGCGGGGCGGAGTCACCCTCCGGTGACTTAGCGACGCCGACAGGCGAGATGATACTTTGGCATGATTTGTGCTATCAATCCCTCCGGTTCGCTCCGCGCACCATAGCCTCCCTTTACACAAGGGAGGCTATGGTGCGGTGCTCTCCCCTTACACAGGGAAGCCTGCGGGGCGGGGCGGTGCCGGCAGGCGGAAAAAACGAGGGAAATAATGAAAATTCCCCCTTGACAGGGAGAGGGGGATTTGGTATGATAGTCAAGTAAAGAAAGCAGAACGAGATCGTTCTCACCTGCCGCACAGTGGTTGTAGGCACGGTCAATAGAGGCAAGGCCTGCAAATGCGGGAGACTTGCGTTCTTTTGGCATGGACGATCAAAGTGATGAGTCCGTGCTTTTTATTTACAGGAAAACCCGAGAGCTACAACCCATTTCAGTCAGGAGGTGCTTTGCAATCGCAAACAAGGAACTGCAGATCAATGAAGAGATCCGCGACAAGGAAGTAAGAGTGATCGGTGCTGAAGGCGAGCAGCTGGGGATCATGTCCTCCCGCGATGCCTACAACATGGCGCAGGAAAAGAACCTGGATCTCGTAAAGATAGCGCCGCAGGCCCAGCCGCCGGTATGCCGCATTATGGATTACGGCAAATACCGCTTTGAGCAGGCCAAGCGCGAAAAGGAATCCCGGAAGAACCAGAAGACCATAGAGGTGAAGGAGACCCGGCTTTCCCTGAACATTGATACCCACGATTTTGATACCAAGGTGAACCAGACCAAGAAGTTCCTTTCTTCCGGCAACCGCGTCAAGGTGTCCATCCGCTTCCGCGGCCGTGAGATGGCGCATTCCCAGCTGGGGTACGGTATCATGCAGCGCTTTGCAGAGGCCTGTGCCGATGTAGGCAATGTGGAAAAGCCCGCCAAGCTGGAGGGCCGCAGTATGATCATGTTTATGAACGCGAAGCCTGCCCCCACCAATAAGCAGCAATAACAAATTTAGGAGGAAAATAAAATGCCCAAGCTGAAAACCCACACCGGTGCAAAAAAGCGCTTTAAGCTGACCAAAAACGGTAAGGTCAAGAGAGCCAAAGCCTACAAGTCTCATATCCTGAACAAGAAATCCACCAAGCGCAAGAGAAACCTGCGCAAGGGCACCTATGCCGATAAGACCAATGTCGGCGCACTGAAGCTGCTGATGCCCAACACCTGATCCCTTAACAACAACATTTACAGATGATATGATACGGAGGTAAAAAGATATGGCTCGTATTAAAAGAGCGATGATGACCCGCAAGAGAAGAAAAAAGACCCTGAAGATGGCGAAGGGCTATTTTGGCGCGAAGAGCAAGCGCTTTAAGATGGCGAAACAGGCCGTAATGAAATCCGGCAACTATGCTTACATTGGCCGTAAGCAGAAGAAGCGTGATTTCCGCCGCCTGTGGATCACCCGTATTTCCGCCGCCTGCAAGCTGAACGGCATGAACTACTCCCAGTTCATGAACGGCCTGAAGAAGGCTGGCATCAACCTGAACCGCAAGATGCTCTCCGAGCTGGCGATCAACGATGCTGCCGCCTTTACCGCCCTGACCGAGAAGGCCAAGGCTGCCCTGTAAAAAGCATAACGCTCCGCCCGATTTTGGTAAGACAGGATCGGGCGGGCCTTTTTTGTCATAAAATGAAGTCATCAAAAATTTGCTTGCATTTGGGGCTGACTTAGGGTATAAAGAAAAAAGAGCATCTCCAAAAGGAGGAAAAGGATGGAACGGCTGACCTCGCGCGAGAACGCGCTGATAAAGGAATACCGAAAACTGTGCGGCAGCCGGAAGCGGCGGGAGGAGACCGGGTGCTTTGTGCTGGAGGGCGCCCGGCTGGTGCTGGATGCGGCTGAGAGCGGCATCCCGCTGCGGACGCTGCTGGTAAGCGATGACGGCGCCCGCTACCCGGAGGCCGAAAAGCTGGCGGGAATGGCGCGGCGGTGCTTTTCCATCCCCAATGAGCTGGCGGCGTATATCTCCGAGACCGAGCACCCGCAGGGCATTTTTGCGGTGGGGGAGATGCCGAAGGCCGAGCCGCTGACGATGCGGGCGGGCAGCTATCTGCTGCTGGACGAGCTGCAGGATCCCGGCAACCTGGGGACCATTCTGCGGACGGCGGAGGCGATGGGTGTGACCGCGGTGGTGCTTTCGGTCCACTGTCCCGATCTTTTTTCGCCGAAGGTGATCCGCAGTACGATGGGCAGCGGCTGGCGGCAGAAAACCGTGCGGGTGGATGACCTGGCCGGGAGCATTGCCGCATGGCAAAAGCAGGGCCTGCGCTGCTATGCGGCTACCCTAAGCCCCGAAGCGCTGCCGCTGCAAAGGCTGCCGGCGGGGGAATGCCGGGGGATCGTCATCGGCAATGAGGGCAACGGTGTGAGCCGGGAAGTGATAGACGCCTGTGATGGCGAGGTATATATCCCGATGAGGGGGGCGGCGGAATCGCTGAACGCGGCGGCCGCGGCAGCGCTGTGCATGTGGGAGCTGAGCGGCCGGGGGTACCTGCCCGGATAAGCAGGAGGCAGGCGGCGCGGCGGAATGGGCGAGGAGTGCCCGCAGCGAAGCGGAGGGTCGCTCCGAGACAAAATGGAGCCGTGCCGCCGGAATAGGCGGCTTGGAACGAAGGATTAAAAGAAAGGAGGGGGAGCGAGATGGCGATTTCGGACTGGATGCGGTTCCAGTTGGCGTATGGCTTTGGAACGGTGAGGGCCGCCAAGGCTCTGGAAAAGTGGCACTCGCCTACCCTTTTATTCCACACCGAGGACTGGCGGCTGCGGCAGCATGGCATGGGCGAGGAGGAATTGCGCCGGGTGCGGGAGGCCAAGGACGCCGACCTGGGGAAGGTCCTGGGCTTTTGTGAGAGGAACGGGGTAAAGATACTGACCCCGGATGACGACCTGTACCCGCAGCGGCTGCGGAACATATACAGCCCGCCGGCGGTGCTGTATGTGGCCGGCAGCTGGATGGATCTGAATGATATCCTGACGGTAGCGGTGGTGGGCACCCGCCGCTGTACCGAATACGGCAGATGGGCTGCCCGACAGATCTCGGCGGACCTGGCGGCCAGGGGTGTGGTGACGGTGAGCGGTTTGGCTGTGGGGATCGATTCCTGCTGCCATGATGCTACTGTGGAGGCCGGCGGCCGTACCATAGCGGTGCAGGGCTGCGGCATCGATGTGACCTACCCGGCGGCCAACCGGGAGCTGAAAAAGAAGATACTGCGAAGCGGCGGCGCGGTGATAACGGAATTCCCGCCCGGCGCTGAGCCGAATTCCTATCATTTTCCCATCCGCAACCGCATTATAGCGGGGCTGTGCCACGGTACGCTGGTGGTGGAGGGAGAACGCCGCAGCGGGTCGCTGATCACGGCGGGGTTTGCCCTGACCGAGGGCCGGGATGTTTTTGCGGTGCCCGGCAATGTGGATAGCCCCATGAGCGCCGCGCCCAACTGGCTGATCCGGGAGGGGGCCATCATGGTGCGGGAAGCAGGGGATATTCTGGAGGAATACGATCTGCGGGACTATGATGCTGCGGGGCCGGGAGAGGAAGCGGAGGCTGAGCAGCTTACCTTGTGCGAAAAGCAGCCCAGCAAGGCTAAGAAGAAGGAAAAGCCCGCCCCGGCCAAGGCCTATCCCCTGCGGAGCGACGACGGGATGCTGGAGACACTGAACGGCAGCCAGCGCACGGTGCTGGAGGCCCTGAGCAGCGAGCCGATGACCGCCGATGAGGTGGTGGCGGCAACCGGACTTTCGGTACCGGAGACACTTTCGGTCTTGACGCAGCTTGAGATCTTTGGTATCATCAGAATCCATGCGGGACATCGCTTCAGCCGGTGAACCGCCGAGAGAAAACGAAATTTTAAGAATATACGGGTGATAAGATTTGTCCAAATTAGTGATCGTGGAATCCCCGGCCAAGGCGCATACCATCCAGAAGTACCTTGGCCCCGACTATGAAGTGATGGCCTCGATGGGCCATGTGCGCGACCTGCCGGCTTCCCGGCTGAGCGTGGATGTGAAGAATGACTTTGCCCCGAACTATGAGAATATCAAGGGCAAGGGCGAGCTGATAAAAAAGCTGCGCGCCGAGGCCAAAAAGAGCGACTATGTGTACCTGGCGACCGACCCCGATCGTGAGGGAGAGGCCATCAGCTGGCACCTGGCGCAGCTCTTGAAGCTGGATGAAACGGAGCCGAACCGGGTGACCTTTAATGAGATCACCAAGTCCGGCATTAAATACGGCATGGAGCACCCCCGGTGCATCGACCAGCAGCTGGTGGATGCCCAGCAGGCCCGCCGGGTGCTGGACCGCATCGTGGGCTACGAGATCAGCCCTTTCCTGTGGAAGAAGATCCGCAAGGGACTTTCCGCCGGACGGGTGCAATCGGTGGCGGTGCGGCTGGTGGTGGACCGCGAGGATGAAATCCGGGCCTTTAAGCCGGAGGAATACTGGACCCTGGAGGCCCTGCTGCAGAAGCAGGGCGTAAAAGCCAAGCCCTTTTTGGCCAAATACTACGGCACCGGCGGCAAAAAGTGTGAGATCACCACTGAGGAGCAGGCCAATGCCCTAAAGGCCGCCGCCGAAAAAGAGCCGTTTATCATAAAGAGTATAAAGATGGGCACGCGGCAGAAGAACCCCGCGCCGCCCTTTATCACCTCCACTTTGCAGCAGGATGCCTCCCGGCGGTTTGGCTTCCAGGCCAAGCGTACCATGAAGGTGGCGCAGGAGCTGTACGAGGGCATTAACCTGCCGGACCTGGGTGCGGTGGGCTTGATCACCTATATGAGAACCGATTCGCTGCGCATCTCCGATGAGGCGCTTTCTGCGGCGCATGATTACATTCAGCGGACCTATGGGGAGAACTATGCCCTGGCAAAGCCCCGTACCTTCCGTTCCAAATCCAACGCGCAGGATGGCCACGAGGCCATCCGCCCGACCATGATAGACCTGGCGCCCGCCAAGATCAAGGAGAGCCTTTCCAGCGACCAGTATAAGCTGTATAAGCTGGTGTGGGAGCGCTTTATTGCCAGCCAGATGGCGGCCTGTGTGCAGGATACCGTTTCCACCGATATTACCGCCGGGGAGCATCTCTTTAAGGCCTCCGGGTTTTCGGTACGGTTTGACGGCTATACCCGCCTGTATACCGAGGCGGTGGATAACGAGGAGGAGCAGGAGACCAATCTGCCCCGGCTGGAGGAGGGCGAGCACCTAACCCTGAAGGAGCTGAAGCCCAATCAGCACTTTACCCAGCCGCCCCCCCGGTATACCGAAGCGACGCTGATCCGGGAGCTGGAGGAAAACGGCATAGGCCGCCCCAGCACCTACGCGCCCACCCTTTCCACCATACTGCAGCGCGGCTATGTGGAGCGAGAGGGCAAGGCCCTAAAGCCCACCATAGTGGGAGAGACGGTGACCCGGCTGATGAAGGAGCAGTTCGGCAAGATAGTGGATGTGAAATTCACCGCCGAGATGGAGCAGGAGCTGGATGAGGTAGAGGCCGGCAAGACCGAATGGGTGGGTATGATGCACCACTTCTATGATGACTTTACCGATATGCTGCAGAGTGCCGAAAAGAATATGGAAGGCACCAAGATGAAGATCCCCGATGAGGAGACCGACATAGTGTGCGAGCTGTGCGGCCGCAAAATGGTGGTGCGACACGGCAAATACGGCAAGTTCCTGGCCTGTCCGGGCTTCCCGGAGTGCAAGAACACCAAGACCCTGCAGCAGGAGACCCCCGGCAGCTGCCCCCGCTGCGGCAAAAAGGTACTGGCTAAAAAATCCAAGACGGGGCGCACCTACTACGGCTGCGAGGATAACCCCAAGTGCGGCTTTATGACCTGGGATATCCCGCTGGCGGAAAAGTGTCCCCAGTGCGGCAGCAGCCTGTTTAAGACCACCGGCCGGGTGAAGATGATCCACTGCCTGAAAGAGGGCTGTGGCTACGAGAAGAGTGCGAAATAATGAGTAAAGTTTCTGTAATAGGGGCCGGACTGGCCGGGTGCGAAGCCGCCTGGGCACTGGCCAGACGCGGCATAGAAGTGACGCTGTACGAAATGAAGCCAGTGAAGTATTCCCCGGCACACCACTACGAGGGGTTTGCGGAGCTGGTGTGCTCCAATTCGCTGAAGGCGATGCGGCTGAATTCCGCAGCGGGACTGCTGAAGGCCGAAATGAAGGCGATGGATTCGCTGGTTGTGCGCTGCGCCGAGCAGACCGCAGTGAGCGCCGGCGGAGCCCTGGCGGTGGACCGGGAGGCCTTTAGCAACACGATGACCAAAGCCATACGGGAGCTGCCTAATGTAACGGTGGTGACTGGCGAGGTGACTGAGCTCCCGGCGGGGAATGTCATCGTGGCCAGCGGGCCGCTGACCAGCGAGGCGCTTTCCGAAACGATCGGGCGGCTGTGCGGGGAAAAGTACCTGAGTTTTTATGATGCTTCCGCACCCATTGTCACAAAGGACTCCATTGATATGGAGCGGGTGTACTTTGCCACCCGGTACGACCGGGGCGAGGCGGATTATATCAACTGCTCCTTCAACAAAGAGGAGTACGAGCGGTTCCATGAAGCGCTGGTAAATGCCAAAAGCGTGGAGCTGCATGAATTTGAGAAAGAGTACTTTAAGGTGTACGAGGGCTGTATGCCCATAGAGGTGCTGGCGAAGCGCGGCCTGGACACCATGCGGTATGGGCCGCTGCGCCCGGTGGGGCTGCGCGACCCCCGCACCGGACACCGTCCATGGGCCAATATCCAGCTGCGGCGGGAAAACGCCGATGGCACCATGTATAATATCGTTGGGTTCCAGACCAATTTGCTGTTCCCGGAGCAGAAGCGGGTCTTTTCGATGATCCCGGGGCTGGAAAATGCGGAATTTGTGCGGTACGGCGTGATGCACCGCAATACCTTCCTGGATTCGCCCCGGCTGCTGGATGGCTTTTTCCGGCTGAAGAAAGAGCCGAGGATCAGCTTTGCCGGGCAGATGACCGGCGTGGAGGGGTATATCGAATCCGCGGCGAGCGGGATACTGGCGGCGCATGCCGTGGCGGACCGGCTGCAGGGCAAGGAGCCGCTGCTGCCCCCGCCCGAAACGATGATGGGCGCTCTGTGCCGGTATATCAGTGATGAGAGCGTGGAGGATTTCCAGCCGATGGGCAGCAATATGGGCATTCTGCCGCCGCTGCCGGAGCTGATAAAGGGCAAGCAGGAGCGCTACCAGGCCATGGCCGACCGGGCGATGGCTGCGATGGAATCTTACCGGAAAGCGAGGGAAGAACGATGAGAATTATAGTGGATGCCTATGGCGGGGATAACGCCCCGGAGGCGGTACTGCGGGGCTGCCGCATGGCGGCAGATCAATGGAAGTGTGAGATCATACTGACCGGCGACGGCGAAAAGCTGCGTGCAAGGGCGACGGAGCTGGGTGTTTCCCTGGAGGGGATGACGATAGCGGAGGCCCCGGATGTCTTCCCGATGGAAGCGGAGCCGACCGCTATTATGAAGCAATACAAGGACAGCAGCATGGCGCGCGGACTCCAGATGCTGGCGGAGGGCGGGGGCGAAGCCTTGGTTTCGGCCGGCAGCACCGGCGCGCTGGTGGTGGGCGGCACGCTCATTGTCAAGCGCATCAAGGGCGTGAAGCGCCCGGCCATCGGCACCGTGGTGCCCTGCAAGGACGGCTGCTTTATGATGCTGGATTCCGGCGCCAACCACGACTGCCGCCCCGAAATGCTGCGGCAGTTTGGGCTGATGGGCTCGGTATATATGAAGCGCATTCTGGGGGTGCCGAACCCCCGTGTGGGCCTGGTGAATATCGGTGTGGAAGAAACCAAGGGCACCGAATTGCAGGTGGAGGCCTACGGCCTGATGAAAGAGGCCGGGTACAACTTCATCGGCAATGTGGAAGCGCGCGAGGTGCCGCTGGGCGGCTGCGATGTGGCGGTGTGCGACGGCTTTACCGGGAATATCATCCTGAAGACCACCGAGGGCCTGGCCAAGCTCTTTATGAGCGAGATCAAGGGGATCTTTATGAAATCCCTTCCCAATAAGCTGGCGGCCGCGGTGGTGAAGAAGGACCTGGGTGCCTTTAAGCGGAAGTTTGATTCCGCCGAATACGGCGGGGCCCTGCTGCTGGGCACCAAGAAGCCGGTCATTAAGGCGCATGGCAGCAGCGATGCCAAGGCCTTCTGCAATGCCATACGGCAGGCCATCAGCTGCTGTGAGAATAATATCATCGGCGAGATGGAAAGCCAGCTGGCGGTCGAGACCGCTGAGGCGGAATAAATTATATCCAAGTAAAAGAGGGTGCAGTTATGTCCATGGAGGCTTTGCAGGAGAGGATCGGTTATCGTTTTCACGATAAAGCGCTTTTGGAGCGCGCGCTGATTCATTCCTCCTACGCCAATGAAAGCCGGCAGAAAATAGAGTGCAACGAGCGGATGGAGTTCCTGGGAGACGCGGTGCTTTCCATCATTGTGGCGGATCATATCTTCCATAAGTTCCACCTGGCGGAGGGCGACCTGACCAGAATTCGCGCAAGTCTGGTGTGCGAAAAGAGCCTGTTTGAATTTGCCCAGAAGATACAGCTGGGCCAGGAACTGCTGCTGGGTCATGGCGAGGAGCAGACCGGCGGCCGGGAGCGGCCCTCGGTGGTGAGCGATGCCTTTGAGGCGCTGATCGCCGGCATTTACCTGGACGGCGGGCTGGAGGCGGCCCAGCGGTTTGTGCTGCCCTTTGTGGAGGAGGACCTGACCCATGAGGCGGCGCCCTTTGTGGACTACAAGACCCGCCTGCAGGAGATCATCCAGAAGAACCCGGAGGAACGGGTAGAGTATGTGCTGGTTTCCGCCGAAGGACCGGACCACGATAAAAAGTTTGTGGTGGAAGTACACCTGAACAGCAATGTGATAGGCCGTGGTGCGAGCCGCAGCAAAAAGGGTGCCGAGCAGGCGGCAGCCCATGAGGCACTGACCCTGATGGGTGAGGAATGAAAACCAAAAATGAGCCGGTATTCCGTAAAAGGAGTACCGGCTTGTGATTTTTATTGGGGAGTTACAGCAGGGTACCATTGGTGCGGATGGTGACGACCCGCAGGGGGATCGCCTTGCCGCTAGCAGCCAGAGCAGTGTGGGCGGCGTGCTCCAGCCCGCCGCAGCAGGGGACCTCCATGCGCAGCAGGGTGACGCTTTGGATGGAATTGGCCGCGAGAATGGCGGTGAGCCTTTCGGCGTAGTCGTAGGCATCCAGCTTGGGACAGCCGATGAGGGTGACATGTCCCTGCATGAAGTCCCGGTGGAAATCGGCATAGGCGTAGGCGGTGCAATCGGCGGCGATGAGCAGATGCGCGCCGGTAAAGCAGGGTGCCCCGGGGGAGATCAGGCGGATCTGGCAGGGCCACTGGGCCAGCTGAGAGGGGATAGTGCCATCCCCAGCGGGAGCGGCCTGCCGCTGGAACAGCTTGGTGGCGGAACCGGGACAGCCATGGAAGGCGGCCTTCTTTTGGGCCATGTGCTGCTGCACAGCGGCTTCATCGTAGGCGGCGGCTTCCCGCTCCACAAAGGTGATGGCCCCGGTGGGACAGGCGGGCAGGCAGTCGCCCAGACCATCGCAGTAGTCATCGCGCAGCAGGCGGGCCTTGCCCTCCACCATGCCGATGGCGCCCTCGTGGCAGGCAGCAGCGCAGATGCCGCAGCCGGTGCATTTTTCCTTATCTATCTGGATAATTCTACGGATCATAGAACGACCTCCTTGCGGTGATGGGACCATTATACCGCAAATAAGGCGAAGAGAAAAGATTTTCTTGTGAAAAGGGCAAAAAAGGAGTATAATATTACCCTATAATGAGTTAGTATGCAATTTGCCCCAAAACGAGAGAAACCTGACAGGACAGGAGGAGATGCCATGAAGCTGAAAGCGGTGGAAATGCAGGGGTTCAAGTCCTTCCCCGACCGCACAAAGCTGACCTTCGATGACGGGATTACGGTCATTGTGGGGCCCAACGGCAGCGGCAAAAGCAATATCAGCGACGCCATCAAGTGGGTGTTCGGCGAGCAATCAGTGAAGAGCCTGCGCGGCGCCAAGATGGAGGATGTTATTTTCGGCGGGTCCATCAGCCGCAAGCCGACCGGTTTTGCATGGGTGAGCCTGTTTATTGATAATACCGACCGCAGCATTGATATCGACAGCGATGAGGTGGTCATCACCCGTCGGCTGTACCGCAGCGGAGAAAGCGAATACCGCATCAATAATAACCCGGTGCGCCTGCGGGATATCAACGAGATGTTTATGGATACAGGCCTTGGACGGGATGGCTATTCGGTCATTGAGCAGGGCAAGATCGCGGAGATCGTGAGCGCGAAAAGCACCCAGCGGCGGGAAATTTTCGAGGAAGCCGCTGGAATCTCCCGGTTCCGCTACCGCAAGACCGAAGCGGAGCGCAAGCTGCAGCAGGCTGAGGATAACCTGGTGCGCCTGCGGGATATCATGCAGGAGCTGGAGGACCGGGTAGGCCCCCTGAAGGCCCAAAGCGAAAAGGCCAAGCAGTATGTGGTGCTGGCCGGGGAAAAGAAGTCGCTGGAGATCAGCCTGTGGCTGGAGCAGCTGACCAAACTGGGCCGGCAGCTGGCGGAGCTGGAGGACAAGACCCTGCTGGCTGCTAATGACCGCACCACCGCCCAAAGGCGGCTGGATGAGACCGAGCGGGAGCTGGAGGAGATCCAGCACAAAACACAGGACGCGAACCTGTATATTGAGCATAAGCGCGAGCGCATCAAGGAGTTTGAGGACGCGATCTCCAACGCTAAGGTGGAGGCGGCGGTCAAGCAGAATACCATTGATCATAATAACGATACCATCGCCGAGCTGGAAAAGGAGCTGGAGCGCAGCGAGCTTTCCGCCGGGGAGCTGGAGGAAAAGCTGACTGCCCTGCGGGAGGATTACCAAAACCGCCTGGACGAGGCCCAAAAGACCCGCGAAGCCCTGGAGGGGGGCCAAAAGGCGCTGGAGGCTCAGCGGCAGGAGGAGCACCGCCTGGCGGCGGAGCAGAGCGCGCTGGCGCTGCAAAAGGAGGAGCTGCAGGGGCAGATCCACCGGGCGGAGCTTTCGGCTGAGACGGCAGGAACGCTGGCCGAGGAAACGGTGACCCGCCTGGAAGCGCTGCGCGGACAGGCCAAGGACAAGGATGAAAATCTGAGCCGCCTGCGGGAAGAACTGGCCGGACATAAGGCCTTTGCCGAAGAGCTGCAGGAACGGCTGCAAAGCCTGCAGAACAGCAAGAACGGCTACCTGTATAAGCTGAAAAGCCGCAGTGATAAGCAGGCCGAGGCGGAGAGCCGCCAGCGCAACAGCGAAAAGCTGGCCGGTGAGAAACTGCAGCGTGCGCAGGTGCTCTCCGACCTGGAAAAGAACTACGAGAGCTTTAATAACAGCGTTAAGTTTGTGATGAAGCAGGCCGGCGCGGGTGCCCTGCGGGGCATCGTGGGTCCGGTATCCAGCCTGATCAAGACCGAAAACCGCTATTCTACCGCTGTGGAGATCGCGCTGGGCGCGGCGATCCAGAATATCGTGGCGCAGGATGAGGGCGCGGCCAAGCGGGCCATCGCGCTGCTGAAGGAGCGGGGCGTCGGACGGGCCACCTTCCTGCCGCTGACCAATCTCAAGGCGAACCCGGTAAGGGAAAGCGACTTGGCCGCCCGAGGTGGCTATGTGGGCCTGGCCAGCGAGCTGGTGCAGTGCGATGACCGCTACCGTGTGGTGATGGATTCCCTGCTGGGACGCACCATTGTGACGGAGGACATTGACGCCGCGACCGCCATCGCCAAGGCGTACAGCTACCGCTACCGGGTGGTGACGCTGGATGGCCAGGTGGTGAATGCCGGCGGCAGCCTTACCGGCGGTTCCGTCAATAAGAACGCGTCCATTCTTTCCCGCCGGGGAGAGATAGACGCCCTGACCGCAGAGGCGAAGAAATACGCAAAGCAGGCGGAGGAGCTGGAGGCCCAGCTGACCGAGCTGCGCCGGGAGACCGATACCATTCAGGCGACGGTGGACGGCATAGAGGCCGAGGAAAAGACCGCGCGGGAGGATCTCATTTCCGCCCAGACGCTGGTGGACCGCCTGGCCGCCAATGTGGAGGAAGCCGAACGCCTGAACGAGCAGGCGCTGCGGGAATACGATGACCTGACCGCCCGTATGGAGCAGCTGCGCCAGCAGAAAATCTCCGGCGGCGAGCTGGTAAAGAAACTGACCGAAGAGGTGGAGCGGCTGACCAGGCTTTCGGCCGAGGGTATGGCTGCCCACGAAATGTTGACTGCGGCCATCACCGAAGCTGCCGAAAAGGTGACTGCCCTGCAGATGGAGGACATCGCCCGGCAGAAGGACTGCGAAGCCGTCCAGATGGCCATTGAGCAGATGGAGGGCCAGCAAAGCGGCAGTGAGGCCGCCCTGGCCGCCTTGCGGGAACGACAGGAGCAGCTGAAAAAGGATAATGAGGCCATCCGGGAGGAGATCGAGCAGATCACCGCCGGGGCGCAAAGCGGCAGCAGCGAGATCGAGGAGCTGCACCGGGATATCAAGGACGCCGATGCACAGCGTGACCAGCTGGAAATGCGCCGCAATATCCTCTCCAAGGAAAACAGCGATGTCATCTCCCGCCGGGAGGCGGCCGCCAGCGAGCTGCTGCGCCTGCAGGAAAAGAGCGAAGGTATGCAGGAGCAGCAGAACAGCATCAGCGCCAAGATGTGGGAGGAATATGAGCTGACCCGCAGCGAAGCGGCCGAACAGGCCATCCCGCTGGAGGATGTGGGGGCGGCGCAGAAGCGCCTCTCCGAGCTGCGCGGCAAGATACGGGCGCTGGGTGCCGTGAATGTGGCAGCCATTGAGGAATACGAGGAAGTGAGCGGCCGGTACCGCTTTATGAAGGAGCAGATAGACGACGCCGAAAATGCCAAGAAGGAGCTGACACGGCTCATCACCGAGCTTTCGGCCCAGATGAGCGCGATCTTTACCGAGCGTTTTGCGGGCATCAACCGCTACTTTGGCGAGATCTTCCGGGAGCTCTTTGGCGGCGGACATGCCGAGCTGCGCCTGACCGATGCCACCGATCCGCTGGAGACGGGTATCGAGATCATCGTGCAGCCGCCCGGCAAGATCATCAAGAATCTTTCCGCCCTTTCCGGCGGCGAGCAGGCCTTTGTGGCCATCTGCATCTACTTTGCCATCCTGCGGGTCAATCCCGCACCGTTCGTTCTCATCGATGAGATAGAGGCGGCACTGGACGATGTGAATGTCGGCAAGTTTGCCGCCTACCTGCACCGCATGACCGATCATACCCAGTTTATTTCCATCACCCACCGCCGCGGCACCATGGAACAGGGCGATGTGCTGTACGGCGTCACCATGGAGGAGGAGGGCATCAGTAAGCTGCTGCGGCTGGATGTGGCCGAGATGGAAAAGAAATTTGGCAAGAGCCTGAACTAAGGAGAACCAATGGGATTTTTTGATATTTTCCGCAAAAGCGTAAAAAAGACCAAGCAGAGCCTGAGCCTGGAGCTGGATAGTTTCTCCGGGAAGATCACCTTTGATACCCTGGAGGAGCTGGAGGAGATCCTCATCCTGGCCGATGTGGGTGTGACGACGGCGGGCAAGATCTGCTCCCGGCTGGGCGAGCGCATCAAGCGCCGGAACATTGATTCCACCGAGCTGCGGGAGAATCTCTGCGAGATCGTGACCGAGCTGATGGAGCCGGATGAGCCGCTGGTGACGGAGACCAAGCCCAGCGTGGTGCTGGTGGTCGGCGTCAACGGGGTGGGCAAGACCACCTCCATCGGCAAGCTGGCCTATTGGCTGCAGGGCCAGGGCAAAAAGGTGCTGCTGGGCGCGGCGGATACCTTCCGGGCGGCGGCCGGTGAGCAGCTGGGCGTCTGGGCGGAACGGGTAGGCTGCCAGATGATAAAGCACGCCGAGGGCGCCGACCCCGCCGCGGTGGTGTATGATAGCATCACCGCCGCTAAGGCCAGAAATGTGGATGTGCTCATCTGTGATACGGCGGGTCGCCTGCACACCAAGAAAAACCTGATGGAGGAGCTGGCCAAAATAGACCGTGTGCTGGAGCGGGAAGCCCCCGGCTGCAGTCGTGAAACATTGCTGGTGCTGGATGCCACCACCGGGCAGAATGGGCTGAACCAGGCGCGGGAATTTGCCGCGGCCTGCGGCGTCACCGGCATCATCTTGACTAAACTGGACGGCACTGCCAAGGGCGGTGTGGCCATCGCTATCCGGGATCAGCTGGGGCTGCCCATCAAGTTTGTGGGCACCGGCGAGAGCATTGGGGACCTGACCCCCTTCAGCGCTGCAGAATTTGCCCAGGCGCTGCTGCTGAACGAGGACGAGGAATGAAGCTGATATTAGCGACCAAAAACGAGCACAAGGTGGAGGAATTCCAGCGCATCCTGGCCCCGTTGGGCTGGCAGGTCATCCCGCAGGATGCCGTATGCCCGCCGGACCTAGATATCGAGGAAACAGGGAAGACCTTTGCCGAGAATGCATACCTGAAAGCGATGGGCATTTACCGGGCCACCGGCCTGCCCACCGTGGCGGATGATTCCGGCCTGTGTGTGGATGCCCTGAACGGCGCGCCGGGGGTGTACTCCGCCCGCTACGCCGGGGAAGGGCACGATTCCGCCGCCAATAACGCCAAGCTGCTGCGGGAGATGGAAAAAATCCCGGATGAAAGGCGCACGGCACGGTTTGTCTGCGCCATCTGCGCGGTATTCGGGGAGGTTGACATCGTGCGGTGCGAGGGCGCCTGCGAAGGGACCATTGCCCGCCGACTGCACGGACAGAACGGCTTTGGGTATGACCCGCTGTTCATGGTGGGGGAGCGCAGCTTTGCAGAGCTGGACGGCCCCGCCAAGGATGCCATCAGCCACCGGGGACGGGCGCTGGCGGCACTGTATGAGAAGCTGAAAGACAGAAAAGAAGGAGAATGATATGATGGATTCTAAAACGAGAGCCAAGTTGCGCTCCTATGCCAATACGGTGGAGGCAATTCTGCAGGTGGGCAAAAACGGCATGGGCGAGGCGCTGCAAAAGCAGGTGGATGACGCCCTGACTGCCCGGGAGCTTATCAAGCTGACGGTGCTGGAGACCGCCCCGGAGACCCCCAGGGAGATGGCGGCGACCCTGGCGGAGGCCACCGGCGCCGAGGTGGTGCAGGTGGTGGGCCGCAAGGTGACCCTGTACCGCAAAAACCCCGAAAAGACCATCATTGACCTGCGGTAACGGAGGGGAGAAAAGTGGCAAGAATCGGTTTTTACGGCGGCACCTTCAATCCCATCCACCTGGGCCATGTAGGGGTATGCCGTCAGGCGGTAAAGCAGCTGCGGCTGGATTGCCTGCATGTTATCCCCGCCTTTATCCCGCCGCATAAGGCTTCGCCTGATCTGGCCGCAGGGGAGGACCGGCTGGCAATGTGCCGGCTGGCCCTGCAGGGGTTGCCGAATATCCTGGCGGATGACTATGAACTGACCCGCGGCGGCGTCAGCTATACCATCGAGACCATGCGGCATATGCGGGAATGCTACTCCGAGGACGATTTTTACCTCATCATGGGTACAGATAACTACCTGACCTTTACCGCATGGCGGGAATGGCAGGCGCTGGGCAGAATGTGCACGCTGGCGGTGGCCAGCCGGGAAGAGGACGATAAGGAAGCCCTCTATCAGCAGGCCCGCCTGCTGGCGCGGGAAGGGGTGCTCAGCATCTTCTTGGATAATCCTGTGCGGGTGGTGTCCTCCACCGAAATAAGGCAGATGCTGCGCGCCGGGGTGCCCTGCGGGGATCTTTCGCCTGCGGTGGCGGAATACATTGCCGCCCACGGCCTGTATAAGGGGGAGGACCAATGACCCGGCAAGAAATGAGGGAAGCCATCCGCCCGCTGATGAGCGAGGAACGCTACCGCCATTCCCTTGGGGTGGAAAAGGAAGCAGAACGCCTGGCCCGCCGCTGGGGAGAAGACCCCGAAAAGGCGGCGATAGCGGGGATACTGCATGACTGCTGTAAGGAAATGCCGCTCCCAGAAGCATTGCAAATCATGAGGCGAAGTGCTATAATGACCGAAATCGATTTCCGGGAGCAGCCGCAGCTCATTCACGGCTTCGCGGCAGCGGAAATTCTGGGGCGCTACGGTGTCCGTGATAAAGATATCGAAAACGCGGTGCGCTACCACACCACCGGCCGGGCCGGTATGAGCCGCCTGGAAAAGATCGTGTACCTGGCGGACCTGACCGAGGAGGGACGGCACTACCCTGATGTAGCCGAGATGCGCCGCTGGGCCGATCGCTCCCTGGATGGGGCGATGCTGTACGCGCTGTGCTATACCATCGGCAAGCTGTGCCGCCGGAAAAGCCCCCTCTGCCGGGAAAGCTGGCAGGCCTACAATGAATATGTAAAACTCTGCAAGGAGGAAAAAGAATGAATTCCAAAGAACTTGCTCTTTCTATCGCCAAATTTCTGGATAGTAAAAAGGCGACCGACCTGGAGGTCTTCCAGATCGGCGAGCTGACCACCATCGGGGATTACTTTGTGGTGGCCACTGCCAGCAATACCACACTGGTCAAATCGCTGTGCGAGGACCTGGATGAATACCTGGGTCGCCAGGGCATCGAGCCCAAGCGCATCGAGGGCCGCAGCTCCGCCCAGTGGATCCTAATGGACTACCGCGATGTCATCGTGCATATTTTCTATGCCGAGACCCGCAATTTTTACAGCATCGACCGTGTATGGGCCGATGCCCCCCGCCTGCCGCTGGAGCTGGAAGGCGAGAAAAAATAAATTTGATCAAGCGCCCTAAGCGCCGAATGAGGTTGGGAGGACAGACCGTTGAAACACGAATTTAAGGAAATTGAACCGAAGTGGCAAAAAAAGTGGGAAGAAGCCCATGTATTCCATGCCGAAAATGACTACACCAAGCCCAAATACTATGCGCTGGTGGAGTTCCCGTATCCTTCCGGTCAGGGACTGCATGTCGGCCATCCGCGTTCCTACACCGCGCTGGATATCGTAGCCAGAAAGCGCCGGATGCAGGGCTATAATGTGCTGTACCCCATGGGCTGGGATGCCTTTGGCCTGCCCACCGAAAATTTCGCCATCAAAAACCACATCCACCCGGAGATCGTCACCGCGCAGAATGTGGCACACTTTAAGGCCCAGCTCAAGAGCCTCGGCCTCTCCTTCGATTGGGACCGGGAGATCAATACCACCGATCCCGGCTACTACAAGTGGACCCAGTGGATCTTCCTCCAGCTTTTCAAAAAAGGCCTGGCCTACAAAAAGGAGATGTCCGTCAACTGGTGCACCAGCTGCAAGTGCGTGCTGGCCAATGAGGAGGTGGTCAACGGCGTGTGCGAGCGCTGCGGCAGCGAGGTCATCCACAAGGTAAAGAGCCAGTGGATGCTGAAGATTACCGCCTACGCCCAGCGCCTCATTGATGACCTCTCCGATGTCAACTATCTGGAGCGTGTTAAGACCTCCCAGATCAACTGGATCGGCCGCTCCACCGGCGCCGAGGTTGAATTTGATACCACCGGCGGCGATAAGCTGCTCATCTATACCACCCGTCCCGATACCCTCTTTGGCGCTACCTACATGGTTATGTCGCCGGAGCACCCTTACATCGAAAAGTGGGCGGACCGCATCACCAATATGGATGCTGTTCGGGAGTATCAGGAGGTCTCCGCCCGCAAGTCCGATTTTGAGCGCACCGAAATGGCCAAAGATAAGACCGGTGTGCGGCTGGAGGGCGTGGCGGCTATCAATCCCGTCAATGGCAAAGAGATCCCCATCTTTATTTCCGATTATGTTCTGATGAGCTACGGCACCGGCGCCATCATGGCGGTACCCGGCCACGATACCCGTGACTGGGAGTTCGCCAAAAAGTTCGGTCTGCCTATCATCGAGGTGGTAAAGGGCGGCGATGTGGAAAAGGAAGCCTTTACCGATTGCGCTACCGGCATCATGGTCAATTCCGGTTTCCTGGATGGCCTGACCGTGGAGGAAGCCAAAAAGACCATTATCAAGTGGCTGGAGGAGCAGAAGAAGGGCGAGACCAAGGTCAACTACAAGCTGCGTGACTGGGTATTCTCCCGTCAGCGCTATTGGGGTGAGCCTATCCCGCTGGTGAACTGTCCCAAGTGCGGCTGGGTGGCCATCCCCGAAAGTGAGCTGCCCCTGCGCCTGCCGGAGGTGGAAAGCTATGAGCCCACCGATAACGGTGAATCCCCGCTGGCCAAGCTGACCGACTGGGTAAAGACAACCTGCCCCTGCTGCGGCGGTCCCGCCGAGCGGGAGACCGATACCATGCCCCAGTGGGCCGGTTCCTCGTGGTACTTCCTGCGCTACTGTGACCCGCACAATGTGAATGCGCTGGCCGCCAAGGAAGCGCTGGACTACTGGATGCCGGTAGACTGGTACAACGGTGGCATGGAGCACACCACGCTGCACCTCTTGTACTCCCGCTTCTGGCATAAGTTCCTGTATGATATCGGTGTTGTTTCCTGTAAGGAGCCCTATGCCAAACGCACCAGCCACGGCATGATCCTGGGCGAAAACGGCGAAAAGATGAGCAAATCCCGCGGCAATGTGGTAAATCCAGATGATGTGGTGGCCCAGTACGGCGCTGATACCTTGAGAATGTACGAGATGTTCATCGGCGACTTTGAAAAGACCGCCCCCTGGAACACCTCCTCCATCAAGGGCAGCAAGCGCTTCCTGGAGCGTGTGGCCGCCCTCACCGATATGATGACCCCCGAGGAAGGCTATTCCCCCGAGCTGGAGGGCAGCTTCCACAAGATGATCAAAAAGGTCAGCGAGGATATCGAGGGCCTCAAGTGCAATACCGCCATCGCCGCCATGATGAGCGTGCTGAATGAAATTTACGATAAAAGCAGCGTCACCCGCGGTGAGCTGATGACCTTCATCACCCTGCTCAATCCCTTCGCTCCCCATCTCACCGAGGAGATCAACGAAGTGCTGGGCAACAAGGAAATGCTGGCACGGGCCAAGTGGCCGGAGTACGACCCCGCCAAATGCGTGGATGCCGCCGTGGAGATCGCGGTGCAGGTCAGCGGTAAGATCAAGGCCCGCCTTATGATCCCCACCGACAGCACCGAGGAAGCGGTAAAGGCGCTGGTAATGGCCGATGCCAATGTGCAGGCTGCTTTGGCTGGCAAGACCGTCATCAAGGAAATATATGTGAAGGGTAAGCTCTACAATATCGTGGCAAAATAATAAATTGAAGGGCCTTGTTCAATAAAAATCTCTTGACATAGTAAAATGCCTTATTGTATAATCTATGTGTTATCCTGTTATTAGGATATAACTCCAGCCGTAGGGCGTAGGGAGGGAATAGTAAATGGCAGAGATCAGAGTAAAAGATAACGAGTCGCTGGATAGTGCTCTCAGACGGTTTAAGCGTTCCTGCGCTAGATCTGGCGTTCTGGCGGAAGTCCGCAAGCGTGAGCATTATGAGAAACCTTCCGTTAAGCGCAAGAAAAAGTCCGAGGCTGCTCGTAAGCGCAAGTACAAGTAATCTTGATCTTTATTGCAACCGGAATAAAGGCAGATGGGTTTATCCTCGTCTGCCTTTTCCATTTGCACAAATCGGGGAAAGAGCGGGAAATGGGGCTTTCTTTTCCCCACTCAAGTTGCTATAATAGAGCCGAACCAACCGAAAGGAGCGTGAGCCCTTGCCGCTTTTGACCCCGCAATACGATTTCCACCGCATCGAGGAGATCCCAACGGATTTTTTTATCCGGCATGGCATCCATGCCCTGCTCTTGGATGTGGATAACACCCTGACCGGTGATAACAGCCAGGAAATAAAGCCGGAGGTGATGGACTGGCTGGAGCGCCAGCGGGCGGCCGGGCTGCGCCTTTTTGTCATTTCTAATAATCACGAGCTGCGGGTCGCGCCCTTTGCCAATCGCCTGGGGCTGGGCTACATTGCCGATGCCGCCAAGCCCAAAAAGAAGGTGGCCCTGGCCAAGATGAAGGAGTTTGGCGTCAGCCCGCGGCAGACCGCCCTCATCGGGGATCAGCTCTTTACCGATATCCTGTGCGGCAACCTGTGCGGCTGCGTCACCATTCTGGTGGAGCCCTACGCCGAAGAAGGCTACGGCCTGTACCGCATCAAGCGTCCGCTGGAAAAACCGCTGCTGCGCCTTTACCACCGCCGCAAAAGGAGGAATGCCGAATGATAAGAATAGGGCCTGCCGGGAACAGCGAAAGCTTTACCGCCATGGGCTATAAATCCACCCCGCAGATCCCGGAATACCTGGAAAAGATGGGCCTGAATGCCTACGAATACCAGTGCGGCCGCGGGGTGCGTATCAATCGTGAAGGCGTACTGAAGCTGAAGGCCGGCTGCGAGGCGCGGGATATCCAGCTTTCGCTGCACGCGCCGTATTACATCTCCCTTTCCAGCGTGGAGGAAGAAAAGCGTCAGAACAGCATCAAGTACATTTTGGAATCCGCCGAAGCCGCCGACCTGATGGGCGCCCGCCGCATTGTGGTCCATTCCGGCTCCTGCGCCAAGATCAGCCGGGAGGAGGCGCTTTCCCTTGCGGGAGAGACCTTAAAGCAGGCGCTGGCAGCGCTGGATGAGGCCCACCTGGGGCACATCATCGTCTGCCCAGAGGTTATGGGCAAGTTTAACCAGTTGGGCACGCTGGAGGAGGTCATGGAGCTGTGCAAGCTGGATGATCGCCTGCTGCCCTGCATCGATTTCGGCCACCTCAATGCCCGCACGCTGGGCAGCATCCGCGGGGCGGAGGACTACGAGCACATTTTGCTGACCATGAAAAATGAGATAGGGGAGCAGCGCATGAAGTGCTTCCATTCCCATTTTTCTCAGATAGAGTACACCGAAAACGGCGGGGAAAAACGCCACCTCACCTTTGCCGATACCACCTACGGCCCCTACTTTGCGCCGTTGGCAGAGGTGCTGGTCAAGTACGACAGCCAGCCCACCATCATCTGTGAATCGGCTGGAACCCAGGCAGAGGATGCCGCCACCATGAGAGATCTTTATAACCAAGCCGCAGAAAGGAAGAATCAAGCATGAACCGCATTGAAAAACTGATGAAAGCCCTGCCGGAGGGGGCCGATGCCGCTCTCATCACCTCCGATGTGAACCGCCGCTACTTTACCGGACTGGGCTCCACCGCCGGCACACTGTTGGCGTTCCGGGATGCTGCCTACTTCATCATTGATTTCCGCTATATCGAGGTCGCCAAGGCCACCGTCACCGGTGCCGAGGTCATCCTGCAGGATAAGCTGTACGACCAGCTGGGCGAGCTGCTGAAGAAGCACGGCGCCAGAACCGTCGCCATCGAAACTGACTACATCACCGTGGGCAGCCTGGAGCAGTACCGTTCCCGTCTGCCGCAGGTGGAGTTCCTCACCGCCGCCGCCCTCAATGATAAGATCCTGGAGATGCGCTCCCTCAAGGACGAGGAGGAGATCGCCGCCATCCGCAAGGCGCAAAGCATCACCGATGCCGCCTTCCTGGAGATCCTCGATTTCATCAAGCCCGGCAAGACCGAAAAAGAGGTTGCCGCCTACCTGGAATACTGCATGCGCCGTCTGGGCGCGGATGGCCTTGCCTTTGAGACCATTGCCGCCGGCGGTCCCAATTCCGCCAAGCCACACGCCGTCCCCGGCGACCGTCCCCTGCGGCAGGGCGACTTCTTCACTATGGATTACGGCGCCTACTGGGGCGGCTACTGCTCCGATATGACCCGTACCGTTGCCGTCGGCGAGCCGACCGAGGAGATGCGCCGCGTGTATGATACCGTCCTGGCCGCCCAGCTCCTCGGCATCGAAAAGGCCGTCGTGGGCGCTTCCTGCCGCGCCGTGGATGCCGCCGCCCGTGAGCTCATCTACAATGCCGGCTATGAGGGCTGCTTCGGCCACAGCCTGGGCCATTCCGTCGGCATCGAGATCCACGAAATGCCCGGCTTTTCTCCCTCCATCGCCCCGGAGACCACCGCCAAGGAGGGCATGGTCATCACCGTGGAACCCGGCATCTACCTGGAGGGCCGCTTCGGCGTCCGCATCGAGGATATGGTTTGGCTTGCCCCGGATGGCACAAAAGATTTGACAAACAGCACCAAAGAGCTCATTATCCTGTGAAAAACCCTTGCATTTATGCACCGGTATATGTTAAAATCAGATAGTTAAATCCGTACATTATATCCTGGAGGTTTTTGTATTATGGTAAGTGCAGGCGATTTTCGCAATGGTGTGACCTTTGATATGGATGGCAATGTCTATCAAATCATCGAGTTCCAGCATGTTAAACCCGGCAAGGGCGCCGCTTTTGTCCGCACCAAGATCCGCAATGTGATCACCGGTGCTGTCACCGAGCGTACCTTCAACCCCTCTGATAAGTACCCGACCGCCTATATCGAGAGAAAGGATATGGAATATCTGTATTCCGATGGTGACCTGTACTATTTCATGGATCAGGAGACCTACGAGAATATCCCGATCAACAAGAGCATTCTCAGCGATAACTTCAAGTTCGTCAAGGAGAACACCGTCTGCAAGATCCTTTCCTACAAGGGCAGCGTGTTCGGCGTAGAGCCTCCCTTCTTCATGGAGCTGGAGGTCACCAAGACCGATCCCGGCTTTGCCGGCAATACCGCCACCAATACCCTCAAGCCCGCCACCCTGGAAACCGGCGCCGAGATCAAGGTACCCCTGTTCATCAATGAGGGCGATATGATCCGTGTGGATACCAGAACCGGTGAGTACATGGAAAGAGCGTAAATCTCATTTTACGCCTGTTGTCATTATCTACACCCATACCATAAGGGAGGTTACAAAAATGACTGTTATTGAAAAAGTTGCTTATCTGCGCGGCCTGGCCGATGGCCTCAAGCTGACCGATACCACTGCCGAAGGCAAAGTTCTGCTCAATGTCATCGAGGTGCTGGATGACCTGGCGCTCTCCGTTACCGATCTGGAGGACGCGGTAGAGGAGCTGGGTGAAGTCGTCGATGCCATCGATGATGATCTGCAGGATGTGGAAGACGCCCTGTATGAGGAAGACGATGAGGATGAGGACTACGACTTTGATGAGGACGATGATTGTGGTCTGGATGACTATGATGAGTTCGATGATGAGGACGAGCCCCTGTACGAAGTAAAGTGCCCCACCTGCGGCGATACCATCTGCGTGGATGAAAGCATGCTGTGCGAAGGGGAGATCGACTGCCCCAACTGCGGCGAAAAGCTGGAGTTCGATCTGGATGACCTGGATTGCGAAGGCGACTGCGAAGGCTGCACCGGCTGCGATCTGGATTGACCTTCCGAGATAATCCATACATCAACTGGTGAAGTATGAGGCATTTGTACTTCACCAGTTTTTTGTCAGGCACCGTTACCGCTTTCAGCATTAGTTATAACTAAAATGATATTTTTTTATTAAAATTCGGCGGTAAAATAGCGGCTTTTTGGTTGAAATTACACCCAAAAGCAACTAAAATAAATGATGTACCACTATGGGAGAAGCAAATGGCAGCACAGAACCGTAACTGCAAAGTAAAAAGATTGGCTTTGATGGGCCTTTTGTTCGCGCTGGCCATGGCACTCAGCTTCCTGGAGTCGCTGCTGCCCGCTTTGCCCATGCTGCCGCCGGGCATCCGGCTGGGCCTTTCCAATATCGTCACCATGTATGCCCTGTTTGCGCTGGGGCCGGTCAGCGGCTACACCATCGCGGTGCTCAAGTCCCTGTTTGTGCTGCTTACCCGCGGGGCGGTGGCCGCCGCCATGAGCGCGTCCGGCGGGATCGCCTCGGTCACGGTCATGCTGCTGCTCAGCCTGCTGCCGGGCATTCGCCGGCAGTATCTGCTGCTCAGCGTTTTCGGCGGCGCGGCGCACAATGTGGGCCAGCTTATTGCGGCCCGGTTCATCATCAGCAATCAATATGTTTGGTACTACTTGCCGGTTCTTTTAGCGGCGGGACTGCTCATGGGCGCCATCACCGGGATGGCTCTGCGGGTTGTCATGCCCTATCTGGACCGCTTAAGCCTAAAATAAACAATTAGGAGGGATACCTGTGGCTATGTTCCATTCGCTTCCCAGCATCCATGTGAAGCACCAAAAGAACACAGCCGAGTTGGAAAGCGTGATCATGCCGGTCCCGGCCGAGGTCACCATTTCCATGTCTCAGCACATCGGCGCCCCCTGCAAACCTGTCGTAAAGGTTGGCGATACCGTCAAGGTCGGCCAGCTTATCGGCAATAGCGATGCAGCGGTTTCGGCGCCGGTCCATTCCAGCGTTTCGGGCACGGTCAAGGCCATCGGGCCGGTTTACAGCGCCCGCGGCACCCAAAGCGAAGCCGTCGTCATCACCACCGACGGCCTGCAAACCGTCGATGAGACCCTTGCCCCCCCTGCGATCGGCGGGGAGCTGGAGGACGTTCTGGCGGCTGCCCGCGCCTGCGGCCTGATGGGTCTGGGCGGTGCAGGGTTCCCCACCGGCGTAAAGCTGTCCGCACTGCAATCCGGCACCATCGATACCCTTGTCATCAACGGCGCCGAGTGCGAGCCCTACCTCACCTGCGATTACCGCATCATGCTGGAAAAAACCGACCTGCTGCTGGCGGGCGCGGAGCTGGTTCTGCGTCATATGCATGGCGGCCGGGCGGTCATCGGCATCGAAAACAACAAGCCCAAGGCCATCGAAAAGATCAAGGCCGCTGCTGCCGAACAGGGCAGCAAGCTGGAGGTGCTGGAGCTCAAATCCCGCTACCCCCAGGGCGCCGAAAAGGTCATCGTCTATGAGGCGACCGGCCGCGTGATCCCCGAGGGCAAGCTCCCCGGTGATGTCGGCGTACTGGTCATGAATGTCGGTACCCTCATCAAGCTGGCGGAGTACGCCCAAACCGGTATGCCGCTTACCAGCCGTCTGGTAACGGTGGATGGCGGCGCCGTAGCCGAGCCGAAGAACGTATGGGTCCCCATCGGCGCCAAGCTGGAGGACATCATCAATTTCTGCGGCGGCTACAAGGGCGAGCCTGCCGAGATCATCCTGGGCGGCCCCATGATGGGCACCGACTGCAAGGACGATCAGGCGTTCCTTGCCAAGACCAATAACGGCCTTCTGGTATTCACCGCCAAGGAAGCGAACGCCATGGCCGAGACCGCCTGCATCCGCTGCGGCAAGTGCCTGAACGCCTGCCCGTTCGGGCTCAACCCTGCGGGGCTGGACCGTGCCTACCATGCCGAAAACGTCGAGGCCCTCAAGGAGCTCCACGTCAACCTCTGCATGGAGTGCGGCTGCTGCGCCTATGTCTGTCCTGCCAAGCGCCATCTGGTCGCCTATAACCAGCTGGGCAAGCAGCTCATCAGAAAGTAAGGAGGAGGGGAGATAAAATGACTGATCGTAAACTGCTCGTTGCTGTCGGGCCGCACGTCCGCAGCAGCGTTTCCACCACCTCCGTCATGCGTGATGTTCTCATTGCGCTGCTGCCTGCAGTGGTGGCGTCCGTTCTGGTATTCGGCACCCGTGCCCTCCTGCTGGAGGTCGTTTGTGTGGCGGCTTCTATCCTGTTCGAGTACCTGTTCCGCCGCATCACCAAGCGCACTAATACCATTTCGGATTTGAGCGCCGCCGTGACCGGCCTGCTGCTGGCAATGAACCTGCCTGCCGGGTTCCCCATCTGGATGGCCATTGTCGGCTGCTTTGTCGCTATTGTTATCGTCAAGCAGCTGTTCGGCGGCATCGGCTGCAATTTCGCCAATCCCGCCATCACCGGCCGCATCTTCCTGCTCATCGCCTTTGCCGGGCAGATGACCACCTGGCCGACCGCCAATTCCTACATTCCCGGCATCGATGCCGTTTCCGGCGCGACCCCCCTGGCCCTCATCAAGGAGGGCGCTGTGGATAGCCTCCCCGCCGTCAAGAACCTGCTCTTCGGTATCCGCGGCGGCTGCCTGGGCGAAACCTGCGCCATTGCCCTCATCATCGGCTTTGTTTATCTGGTGGTTCGCCGGGTCATCACCCCCACCATCCCGCTGGTGTATGTGGCTACCATCGCCGTGATGAGCCTGATCCTCGGTTATGACCCTGTCACCATGATCCTCACCGGCGGCGTGCTGCTGGGCGGCATCTTCATGCTCACCGATTACTCCACCTCTCCCGCCACCGAGTGGGGCAAGGTCGTATTCGCGCTGGGCGCGGGCATTATCACCATGCTCATCCGCAATTCCTCCGGCGGCTATCCGGAGGGCGTATCCTTCGCCATTCTGCTTATGAATATCATCTGCCCCCACCTCAATAAGATCGGGGCCAAAAAACCGTTTGGAGTGGGAGGTGCTGAGAAATGAAATGGGAAAAGCTGAAACCCATCGTCGTCCTCACCGCCATCTGCGTCATCGTTTCCGCGGCGCTGGTGGGTACCTACGGTCTCACCAAGCCCGTCATTGACGCGGCCAAGGCTGCCGAGGCCAATGCGGCCCTTTCCGCCGTTCTGCCCGATGGCACCGACTTCGAGGAAGTCACCGTCTCCGCCGAAAATGTCCTCAATGCCTACAAGGCCGGCAATGGCGCTGGCTATGTATTCCAGGCCCAGGGCAAGGGCTTCGCGGGCATGATCACCGTCATGGTCGGTATCTCCTCCGACGGCTCCATCACCGGTACCCAGGTCATGGAGCACGGCGAGACCCCCGGTATTGGCGACCGCATCGAAAAGGAAGCCCACTTCCAGGAGCAGTATCTCGGCAAGGATTATAACCTTGAGGGCATCGAGTTCCTCTCCGGCGCCACCTTCTCCTCCAAGGGCTTCAATGCCGCAGTCGGCAATGCCTTTGTCGCTTACGGTGAGCTGGCGGGCATCGCCATCGAAGCTCCCACCGAGGAAAAGGTCTATCCCGAGGCCGAGCTCATCGCCGAAATGCTGGGCGAGGGCTACACCGAGCTGGAGAACATTCCGGAGGGCGTTGACAGCGCCTATCAGTCGGAGCTGGGCTATGCCTTCAATGTTCATGCCTCCGGCTTCAGCGGAGAGCTGCATATCCTCGTTGCCATTGATAATAACGGCGCGATCATCGCCTCCAAGCTGTATCAGCACACCGAGACCCCCAATGAGTACGAGGGAATTGACGGTTCCAAGCTCGCCAAGAGCTCTTACAGCAAGAAGTGGATCGGCGTCACCGCCGAAACCCCCGATAGCGAGCTGCCCATGGTATCTAAGGCAACTTATACCTCCAATGGCTACAAGGAAGCTGTTAAGCTGGCCTTTGCCGCCTTTGAGACTGTGAAAGGAGCGTGAGGAACCAAATGAGTAACAAGCTGAAAACCTTCACCAACGGTATCATCAAGGAGAACCCCGTTCTGGTTCTGGTGCTGGGCACCTGCCCCACCATCGCTACCTCCACCTCGGTCCTCAATGCGCTGGGCATGGGTCTGGCGGCCACCTTTGTACTGCTGGGCTCCAATATCGTTATCTCCCTGCTGCGCAATATCATCCCCAATAAGGTCCGCATTCCCTGCTTCATCGTCGTCATCGCCGGCTTTGTTTCGGTGGTGCAGCTGCTGCTCCAGGCCTATGTGCAGAGCCTCTATCAGAGCCTCGGCATCTTCCTGCCGCTTATCGTAGTAAACTGCATCATCCTCGGCCGTGCCGAGATGTTTGCCAGCAAGAATAATGTCATCGATTCCGCCCTCGATGGTCTAGGCATGGGCCTGGGCTTCACCCTCGCTCTGTTCTGCATGGCCACCGTGCGTGAGATCCTCGGCAGCGGTACCTGGTGCGGCATCACCCTCACCGCCAATCTGTTCGATCCCATCGCGATCATGAAGCTCACCCCCGGCGGCTTCCTCGTCTATGGCGTGCTCATCGCCATCATGAATAAGTTCGCCAAGCATAAGCCCAAGAAGAAACTCGATTGCGCTGCCTGCGGCGCCTGCGCCGGTTGCGCCGGTGGCTGCCCCTCGGCAGAGAATAAGGAAGGAGGCTGTGAAGCATGAAAGAAATGATCGTCATTCTGCTTTCTGCTATTTTGACGCAGAACTTCGTCCTCTCCAAGACTCTGGGTATCTGCCCGTTCCTCGGCGTTTCCAAAAAGCTGGATTCCGCCGTCGGCATGAGCGTCGCCGTTACCTTTGTTATGGTACTGGCCACCGCCGCCACCTGGCCCATCCAGACCTATCTGCTGGATCAATACGACCTGGGCTATATGCAGACCATCGTATTCATCCTGGTCATCGCCGCGCTGGTACAGCTGGTGGAAATGGCACTCAAGAAGTTCCTGCCTCCGCTGTATGAAGCCCTCGGCATCTATCTGCCCCTCATCACCACCAACTGCGCCGTGCTCGGTGTAGCGGTGCTCAATATCGATGAGAAGTACAATTTCGGCCAGTCCATGGTCAATGCGCTGGGCGCCGGTCTCGGCTTCCTGCTGGCAATGGTCCTCTTCGCAGGCGTTCGCGGCCGCATGGAGAACATGGATATCCCCGAATCGTTCCAGGGCCTGCCCATCACTCTGATCGCTGCCTCCATCGTATCTATGTCCTTCATGGGCTTCTCCGGTGTGGTAGATGGTCTGCTGAAGTAAGGAGGGGAGATAACTATGACTGGTATTATTATTGTCGGCGCTATCGGCTTGATCTGCGCCATCCTGCTGGTAGTGGCCTCCCATTTCCTCTCGGTCCCCATCGATACCCGTGTGGAGGACATCCGCGGCTTCCTGCCCGGCGCCAATTGCGGCGCCTGCGGCTATGCCGGCTGCGATGACTACGCCAAAGCTGTTGCCAATGGCAGCGCCAAGCCCAATCTCTGCATCCCCGGCGGCGCTTCCGTCTCCGCTCAGATCAGCGAATACCTGGGCGTCGCGGCGGAAAACACCGAGCCCGTCAAAGCCACCGTCCGCTGCAGCGGCACCTGCGAAAAGTGCGGCGAAGCCGAGGATTACCACGGCCCCGCCACCTGTGCGGCCTGCGCTGCCCTGCACCGCGGCAAAAAAGCCTGCGTCTACGGCTGCCTGGGCTATGGCGATTGCGTCAAGGTCTGCAAATTCGGTGCGCTCTCCATCGTGGATGGCGTTGCCCATGTGGATGAAAGCCTGTGTACCGGCTGCGGCGCCTGCGCCAAAGCCTGCCCACACCTGCTCATCGGCATGGTCCCGGTCAAAAATCGTGTCACCGTGCGCTGCTCCAGCCATGATAAGGGCGCCACAGTCCGCAAGGTCTGCTCCGCCGGCTGCATCGGCTGCATGATGTGCACCAAGGTTTGCCCCACCGGCGCCATCACCGTCACCGATTTCCTCGCCTCCATCGATCCCGAAAAGTGCACCAATTGCGGCGCCTGCGCCGAAAAGTGCCCCGTCAAGGTCATCACGCTGGACTAAATTCCGCACTGTTCTAACCTGAAACCCTTCAAGCCGCTCCCGGAAACGGGGGCGGCTTTTGCATCTTTTCCTACAGATTACTTCTCCGGCAATCTCCTTATTCCATAAAGGAATAAGTGCAATTCAAATTTGAATTGCATTATAATAACCAATTGTTTTATAGTTTAGATACAGATATCTGACAAAATGATCAGTGTGAGGTGTGATTAGTTTGGAAAAAAAGAAAAAAGCGTTATACACTAAAAAATCTATTTCGTATGGTCTCGTAAATGGTATTTCCTCCTTGAAAACAAACATGACGGGGACATACCTGTCCTTCTTCCTTACCACATTTGTCGGGCTCACCAATGTTCAGCTGGGCACGATGAACACGGTCAAGGGTCTCATCGGACTTTGGGGTTCCTTTGTAATCGGTGTTATCATGCAGAAAGTTCGTCTGCCCTGGGGACGCTATCGCTCATGGATTTACATCATGATGCCGTTAGCGGGAATATTCCAGATTCTCACCTTTGTCAATTGGGGTAATCTTCCGGAAGGCATCAAGTTCCCGCTGGTATTTGTCATTTGCGTTTTGGATACCTTCCTTTATAACTTTGCTTTTGCGGCTTATACCGGTTTGATGATCCCCCTTGCCCCCGACCCGACGGAGCGTACCGGCCTTGCCGGCGCACGCAGCCAGATCAATTCCATCGGAAAAGTATTCTTCGGCTTTGTTGCCGTTGCAGCCATTGCCTTTATCGGCAAGCTCTTCAATAACGAAGCAGCTGGCTATACCGGCTTCATGGTGCTTATTGTAATTGCTCTTACGGCATCCTTCTTCAATCTTGCCAAGATTGCAAAATCCGTGGATCCTTCCACCGGGAAATCCGACCCGACAGCCAAGGACGGAACTGCTGTTGAAACTGTAAAGGAAAGCAAAAAAGACGGCGTCTCCTTCTGGACGATGATCAAATCCGTCTGCAACAAGCAAACCATTGCATGGCTGATCGTTTCCTTCTCTCATGGTATCCCCTATGCCCTGGTGATGAGCCTTGTGGCTTATTATTACGGGTTTGTTATCGGCGATAAGACCATGATGGCTACATATATGGCACTGTCCACCCTGATGCAGTTCGTCGGCTCCTTCATCGGTCCCATCATTGCCAAGCGTCTCGGCATCAAGGGCGGCATGTATTCCGGCCTTATTATCTATGCGGCTGCCCTCGGTTCGGCATATTTTATCGGCAAGAATCCTCTTATATTCACCATCCTTCTCTGCGTGGCAATGATCGGCCGTAATGTTTGCTACACAATCGAGCTGCCGCTCTACACCAATGTTATTGACTATACCGCCATCGTTAACGGTAAGGATGTCCGTCCCTTTATGAGCTCCCTGTATACGGTAACCATCGGCATCGCAAAGACCATCGCCGGTGCGCTGCTCGGCTTCGGCCTTGCAACAGTCGGGTTTGATAAGGCTGCCGTGACAACGGAAGCAGTGCAGGGCATTCGTGTGCTTCTGTCTGCAGTTCCCTGTGCGTCTCTCGCAATCGGCATGATCGCCCTTTCCATGTTTAATGTCACCGAGGAAAAGCTGATCGCGCTGCGCAAGGAAAAGGGCCTTACTGTTGATTGATGACCGTTTACCTATCATAGGAATACAGCCCGGTTAAAAATGCGGAGCTCTCTGCCGGCGTATTTCCAAACGGAACGCTTCCATCCGGGAGAGAGCCCGCAACGAAAACAACTCTATAAGATAAGGAATTTGATACAATGAAAGAATATATCCACGAGCAGGCAAAAGAAATCGAGGTATTTGACCACTGCGATGTATTGGTTGTCGGTGCCGGCCCCGCCGGAACGGCTGCGGCGGTTTCCGCCGCCCGTAATGGTGCAGGTAAGGTAGTCCTGCTGGAGCGCTATGGTCATCTGGGCGGTATGGCTACCGGCGGGCAGGTGCTTTTTATCCCGCATCTCAGCGAGGGAAAGCAGCAGATGATTGCAGGCATACAGCAGGAGTGGCTGGATCGTTTGGAGAAGATGCCCAATGGCCTGATCGGTCCTGACCGCAAGGATATCGGCAGCACGGACCCTGCGCTGATCGATAAATGGAGAAAGTATTACGGTTTTGTATGTGATGGATGGATCTGGTATGGCGCATATGTTGATCCGGAAATGCTGAAGATCGCCATGGTCAACATGGTAGAGGATGCCGGTGTAACCGTATACTGCCATGCCTGGGGCAGCGAGGCGCTTATGGAGGGCAATCGAGTAATCGGCGTGACCTTCCAGTCCAAGGAGGGCCGCAAGGCGATTTTGGCCGGCAAGGTGATCGACTGTACCGGTGACGGTGATATCTTTGCATCCGCAGGCTGTGCCTATGAGAAGGAATACAGCGGCGATGACCGCAGCTATAATGTTTCCGTTGTATTCAGGCTCGGCAATGTTGATTCTGAAGAATTCCGCAATTGGAAGTATGATCCTAACAGCCATTATCGTGATAAGCTGGCCGAATATAAAAAGCTGTTCGGATATCGCATTTCCCCCTTCGTCACCCCCATGAAGGATATTATGTGGGTCAATAATTTCGTGGAGGGAAAGGATTGCTGCAATGTTCAGGATCTTACCGATACTGAAATGCTCATCAGACGCAGCCTGAATGAGGGCATCGAATGGATTCGTGAGAATGTTCCCGGCTTTAAAAATGCATTCCTGCACGATACCGCCCCGCAGCTTGGTACACGCGGCAGCCGTCGCCTGAACGGTACCTACCGTCTTACGATGGATGATATTGCACAAACAATCGAGCACGAGGATACCATTGCCATCATTCCCGCACACAGACGGATGAAGTATAAATCTCCCATTGAGCTCCCGTACGGCGTTATGCTTCCTGCCGATGATGTAGAGGATCTGCTGGCTGCCGGCCGCTGCTTCTCCTCGGCACATGATGCAAACGATCATGCCAATCTGATCCCCCACTGTGTCGCACTGGGTGAAGCCGCTGGTGCTGCTGCAGCCTTGGCGTTGCAGTCAAATACCACTTTCCGCAATGTTGATGTGAAGAAAGTCCAACAGATGCTGAAGAAGCAGGGAGTATATCTGCCCCGATAAACGGTGCAGTAAAAACCGGCTTTATATTACAAAACCCCGTAGGCAAAAGACGACCCTGAAAAGCAGTAGAGTCGCACAGCGGGCGTCAAAGGGATGCCGTTAGCGATTCCTTGATTTCCGCTGTGCTTCTTTACTGTCTTTACATTTGCAAACAATGCTTATATAATACTTTTATTTTATGGGGGGTTCCCCTTTCACCTGTGGAATAAAGATCTTATTATTCAATCTTTGCCGTAAGGTGATGATCCCAGCAGCCGGACGGCTGCGGTTGAAAAGGGGATAAGCTGTGGGGTAAAACGGCATTAATCGGATGCAGCATCTTCCCGGGGAATGCATTATCGGCCAATAAAGTAAGAGTAAGGCGCTGCCGGAAAGGTATGGTTAATATGAAGCTGGAATACATCAAGGCGGTTTTGGCACTTTCAAAGTCCAAAAGCTTTGGCGAAGCGGCAGAGAATGTTTTTTCTACCCAGTCGTCTCTATCAAAGCAGATTATATCGGTGGAAAAAGAGCTTGGGATAAAGCTCATCCACAGGGCAACCAAAAAGGACTCCATCAGGCTGACGCATGAGGGAGAAATTTTTGTTAAGCATGCTGCCGGCATCGTGGAGGAATACAATGCGCTTTTGGACGAGCTTAAGCAGGAAAAGGACGCCGGCCGTCAGGAGATCCATTTGGGCTTTTCGGTAAAAAGCCATATCAACCCGGATTTTCTTGTAAAATTTCAGTATGAATATCCGCAATGTGTTATCAAGGTATGGAATGTCAGTTATTCCGAGGCGGTGGCCGCTATGCAGAATAAGAGTCTTGATGCGGCTATTTTTCCGTATATGATGCTTGAAAGCGATCCCATGCAGATCATACCGTTTTATCACGACCCGGCATTCAGTGTTATCGAGCTTTCCAATCTGTGTGAAGTGGTGGTGGAGATGAGTGAGGATAATCCGCTTTCCAAGCTCAAGGAGGTTTCCATTGATCAGCTTAAAGATGAAACCTTCATTATGAACTCAAAGCAGATCGGCAGCACCTCCGATTTCTATACGGACACCTCTGATCCGCTGGTTCGGGCGTGCATCTCCAGGGGCTTTTATCCCAGGGCAAGCGATAAGATCATGGTTATTGGGAATGACATGAAAACGGCACACATGCTTATTGTCAATAATTACGGCATAGCCCTCAGAATCGTCCCGGTCACGGATGGCGCGATCCCGGGCCTGGTGCGCATTCCATTAGAAAAGAACACAATTATTATAAAAACATTTTTAGCATTTCGCCGTGAAAGCAATTCAAAGGTATTGAGTACCTTTTCCGACTACATGATTCAACAGTTTGGCGGGAAAGCGGTGAAATAACAATGCGGCGATGACTGACATATGCTTTTGCAGTGCTGCAAGCGCACGGGGTATGACGCATGATATGGCTGCGATTAGCGGTGTTTCCCTGGCCGCATATATCATGGAGCAAGTCATCGCAGCAGACACATATGCAGCCGTCAGCTGTGCGGTAGGAGAAGGGAGGAATATATGGGTACTGTGACGAAAGGGAAGGGTGCAATATACATTAAAACCCTGATCGGTATTGCGTTTATGTACTTTTTCGGTTTGGTTTGTCCCACCTTTGGCGGTATGTCACAGATGGGGATAAAGATTCTCGGTGTATTTATCGGCCTTATTTTTATGACATGTGTGGGCTGTGACCTGTTCTCCAGTTCACTGCTTGCGCTTTTGGCATTCGTCCTGCATGGCTATTACAAGGCAAGCGAATTGATCAGCGACTGGATCGGCTCCGGAGTGACCTTCCAGCTTATTTTTGCCGGGGCGCTTTGCGTGTATTTAAGGCAGACCGGTGCCATGGATGTTTTCGCAAAGAAGCTTCTTTCGCTTAAAATCACAAGGGGAAGACCGGGCATCTTTATGTTTATGCTTATGCTGGCCGGCTTTTTAGTCTCGACAGTGGTCAATGGTGCAGCCTTTTTCCTGCTGGCATTCGGGCTTTTCGAAAGTATTGCGAAGGTGTGCGGCTACAAGAAGGATGACCAGTTCATGAAGTTCGGCCTGCTGTATATGTACACCTCCTCCTATGGGAAATATCTGATCCCGTTTCAGGGGCTTATCCTGGTTGTTGTCGGCTTCTTTGATTCCATGCTGGAGCCATACGGCTATCAATTCAACAGATGGCTCTATATGGTGATTCAGATCGTCACATGGGTAAGCCTGTTTGCAGTGCTTGTTCTTTGCATGAAGTACCTCTTCAAAGTCGATATCAGCAGATTAAAGGATATTAAATCGGACCAGATAGAGCAGTTCAATAAAACCCCAGATACCTTCAGCTTTGAGATGAAGATCGGAATAGGATCATTTGTATTCTGTATGGCTTACCTGTTTCTTATCTATCTGCTGCCAAAGAGCTTTCCGGGCTATACATTCATCAAATCGTTGGATACCAGCCTGATTTGGGCTGTTCCACTTGCGGTGTTTAATATAATCAGCAAAAACGGCAAGCCCATTATGAATGCTCCGGCGCTCCTCCGGGATGCATCTATATGGCCCATGGTTGCGCTTATTGGAGCAATGACAATGCTGGGAAGGGCATGCACGGATGCCTCCCTTGGCATCAATAGCTGGCTTGTTTCTGTGTTTGCCCCTATCTTCGGCGGGCAAAGCACCATTATGCTGCTGCTGATCTGTGTACTATTCATCACCATTGTTACACAGGTGGTAAACGGTAATGTGCTTACCATGGGAATGACACCGATTATTGTCCCAATTGTTTGTGGAATGATGGAACAGGGGATAAAGATTGACCCAACGGTAACCCTTACGGTCATCAGCACCTGTGCCTCGGTCGCATTTCTTTTCCCATCCGGTTCTGTGGCGGCGGCCTATATTCTCGGCAGGGAGGAGATCGACAAGAAATTCCTTTTTACAAAGGGCGTTGCAGTCCTCGCTGTCTATATGCTGGTGCAGTTTGCAGTAGCCGTCCTGTTTAATGCCATTGTATAAGATCTTCTGCGATGGCAAAAATCTGAGCATTTTTTGCTAAATTAAACTCTTCCATTTTGTATGTTCCTCCAAAATTCTCCCAAATAGTTGACACGCCATTCCCAAAAGTGGTAACCTGTTTATACCAATCATATCCCCATGGGGATAGTTTGTGTTTGCCCCGCAAACACAAACCCACCTGCGGGATAAATAAAAAGAAGAGAGGTTTATTTTAATGAAAAAGTTTTTAAGCGTTTTGCTGGCTGTTTTAATGCTGGCCGTCATGCTGCCGGTCGTATCTCTGGCAGATACCACAGAGGTAGTAGTTACCCCGGAAAATGCTGCAAGTCTCGCCTTCAACGGAACTTCCGATGTGACATTTAAGTTTGCTGCTGGCGATTACGGTGCATTTAAGGCTATCGTAGGGGCCAATACCAATGTAACATTTAAGGGTGTAGAAGGAGCTAATTTCACAAGCTTTGAGGTTACTTATAAGGTAAATAAATACAACGAGACCGATAAATCTGCCAGCACTATGAAGGTCGAGGGCCTCAATGTTGCTGGTATAATCACTATCAACAGCGCAGATGGGACCCTTAAATAATAATAAAGCCAAACAAATTAGCGTTACAATGAATCGTCAAGATGGAAAAGAGAATGCCAATATTCAGATCAGTAATAACATTTTGAATGGCGGAGATTACGGCATTTACCTTGTTCCAAACCACTCCGGTTATAAGCTTACGATCAGCGGCAACGAGTTTAACAATATCAAAAAACACGCCATTGCAATCATGGGCAATCAAAGTGATATTCCGGCGACTCCGGAAACTATGACTGCGGCTGATACTATTTCTGTTACACAGAATACATTCAATTCCTATGGTATGGATGGGAAGCCCCGCGCGGCATTCAAGATTTGGAACGATACCAAGCTTGCTCCCGCGGATAGTGAGGCAATCAATAAAGCGGCCGCTACACTGATTGCAAGCATAAAGTGCAGCAATACTTTTAGCAAAAATTTGGGCGAAAACTGTGTAGCTGCTCTAGTCTATGATTCTGGTGTTATTAAACTTGATCCTCCCACCCCTCCCGAGGAGGAAGGCCCCACCACCATCGTCATCATCCCCGACCGCACCGAGACCCCCAAGACCGATGACCAGAAGAACCCCTCCACCGGTGCCAATGATATGGTCGCCGCCGCGGCCGCTTTCATGGCTGTCGCTGCCCTTGGCATGTCCATCCTTTCCCGCAAAAAATAACGCGTGTCCCCCTCTTTCGGGAGCCCCTTCGGGGGCTCCTTTTTTCTGCCATTTTACTGTAAAGATACCCCAGCATTTAGGTAAAACGAACCCATATTTCCCCATAATCGTAAATTTTTCGTGAAAAAAAGTGAAATATTAACCTCTCACCTGCAAAGAAAGGCCCATTTTGCCGTATTAGTGGGGGGAGCTTTTCGCCGCAAAAAATCTCTCCCGGCACTTTCTTCCGCCGCCCTTTTGTGGTACAATCTATTTTGGACTATTTTGGAGATTTGCGAAAAATTTTCGAGACGATAAAAGGAGACCACCATGCCCCAGCACGATAACCAAACCTACCAGCAGTTAAAGCGCGCCATCCTGCAGCGGCGCTTTTCCCACCTCAATCCCATGCAGCGGCAGGCCGTCTTGGCCGTGGAAGGCCCGGTTCTCATTTTGGCCGGGGCCGGCAGCGGAAAAACCACCGTCCTCATCCACCGCATCGCCTGCCTGCTCCAGTTCGGCCTCGCCTCCGTCCGGCAGGATGATATGCCCCCCCTCAGCGAGGAGGATTGGCGCATCCTGGAGCTGGCCGCCGCCGATGGCAGCTACATGGAGCGGGCCGGGCAGCTCATCGCCCACGATGTCCCCGCCCCCTGGAATATTCTGGCCATCACCTTCACCAATAAAGCCGCGGGCGAGCTTCGCGCGCGCCTGGCGGGCATGCTGGGCACCCGTGGCGAGGATGTGCACGCCGCCACCTTTCACGCGGCCTGCTCCCGCATCCTTCGCGCGGAGATAGAGGCCCTGGGCTACAACAGAAATTTCACCATCTACGATACCGATGATTCCGTCCGGGTCATCAAAGACGCCATGGCCGAGCTCCACATCAGCGATAAAAACTTTGCGCCCAAGGCCCTGCTGGGCAATATCAGCCGCGCCAAGGATAAAATGCTCACCCCGGAAGGGCTGCGCCAGTCGGCGGGGGATAACTTTGCCCTGCAGGTGACAGCCCGGATTTACGGCCGCTACCAGCAGATGCTGAAAGACGCCAACGCCCTGGATTTTGATGACATCATCCTGCTGACGGTCAAGCTGTTCCAGCAGTTCCCGGAGGTGCTGCAAAAGTACCAGCGCCGCTACCGGTACATCATGGTGGATGAGTACCAGGATACCAACCATGCCCAGTATTTGCTGGTCAGCCTGCTGGCCGCCGCCCATGGCAATCTTTGTGTGGTCGGCGATGACGACCAGAGCATCTACAAGTTCCGGGGCGCCACCATCGAAAACATCCTCTCGTTTGAGCAGCAGTTCGGCCAAACCAAGGTCATCCGCCTGGAACAGAACTACCGCAGCACCGGCACCATTCTGGATGCTGCCAATGCCGTCATCAGCCGCAACAGCCAGCGCAAGGGCAAGACCCTGTGGACCCAAAACAGCAGGGGAGAGAAGGTGCTGTACCACAAGGCGGCCGATGAGCAGCGGGAGGCCCACTTCATCGCCTCCACCATCCGCAAAAACCACGAAAAAGGCGCTAAATACAGTGACCATGCCATCCTGTACCGGATGAACGCCCTTTCCAGCACCTTGGAGCAGATGTTCATCCGGCAGGGGATCCCTTACCGCATCATCGGCGGCCTCAAGTTCTTCGACCGCAAGGAGGTCAAGGATATTCTGGCCTATCTGGCGGTGCTGAATAACCCCGATGACAGTCTGCGGCTCCGCCGCATCATCAATGAGCCCAAACGGGGCATTGGCGAGGCCACCATGAATACCGCCCAGCAGGTGGCGGAAAGCCTGGGACAATCGCTGTACCGCACCCTGCAAACGGCCGAGGAATATGCCCCTCTTTCCGGTAAATCCCGTGCCTTGATGGAGTTTACCGCCATGATGGACGGCATTGCCGAATCGGTGGATGAGGTCCCCCTCATCGAAACGCTGGAGCAGGTGCTGGACCAAAGCGGCTATGTAAGAGCCCTGGAGGCCAAAAACGATATGGAAAGCCGCGGCCGGCTGGAGAACATCGGCGAGCTCAAGACTACCATCCTGAAGTACATGGAGGAGACCGAGGAGCCCAGCCTTTCCGGCTTTTTGGAGGAGATCGCCCTTTACACCGATCTGGATAATCTCTCGGAGGACGATGACAAGGTCGTGCTGATGACCCTCCATTCCGCCAAGGGCCTGGAATTCCCCTATGTTTTCATCACCGGCCTGGAGGAGGGTATTTTCCCCGGCCAGCAGGCCATCTACGAGCCGTCCGAGCTGGAGGAGGAACGCCGCCTGGCCTATGTCGGCATCACCAGAGCCAAACGGGAGCTTTACCTCACCGGGGCCGCCCAGCGGATGCTCTTCGGCCGAACCACCCGAAACCGTCCCTCCCGCTTTGTGGGGGAGATCCCCGGAGAGCTGATGAAGACCGAGGATGAGACCGAGCGCTTTGGCAGCTATCACAGCGGCTATGGCGAACGGACCGGTTATGGCTCCGGTTACGGTGCCCGGCAGACCTCCGTCTACCGGCCCAATAAGCTGGGCAGCAGCCCCGCCCCGGCCCCGGCGGCTCCCAGGCCCCGGCCCGCCGTCCCTGCCGCCGAGCCCTTTACCCTGAAAACCGGCGACCGAGTCTATCACAAGACCTTCGGGGAGGGTTCCATCCTCAAGATAGAGCCGATGGGAGGCGATCATCTTCTCACCATCCATTTCGATAAAGTCGGCGCCAAGCGGCTGATGGCCACCTTTGCCCGGCTGGAAAAACGATAATTCCCTGCAAGGAGGAAATACTATGCCAAAGGTCACCCTTATCACCCATACTCCGGATCCGGAAATGACCATCGCTTCGGCCGCGCGGCTGTGCTACAGCCCGGCCACCATAGCCCAGGTACAGGAAAAGCTGACCCCCGAAAAGGCCGGGGAATTTGTGGAGATGCTGGCGGGCCTGGGCCACCAGAGCCCCATAGAGCACGCGGTTTTTACCTTCGGCATTGAGGGCGTGAGCCGTGCCCTGCTGGCACAGATCACCCGGCACCGCATTGCGTCCTTCAGCGTGCAGAGCCAGCGGTATGTGCGGGAGAATGACTTTGAGGTGGTGGTGCCGCCGCAGATCGCCGAGGTGCCGGAGGCGAAGGCGGAATTTGAGCTGGCGATGCGGGAGAGCATTGCCCACTACCAGAAAATAGCCGAGCTGCTGAAGGCCCGCCGGGAAAAGGAGTTGCTGGCCGAGGGCCTGAGCCCCAAGGCGGCCGCCAGCCGGGCGGAGAAAACCGCCATAGAGGACGCGCGGTTTGTGCTGCCCAATGCCTGCGATACCAAGATGATAGTGACCATGAATGCCCGCAGTCTGATGAATTTCTTTGAGCTGCGGTGCTGCCAGCGCGCCCAGTGGGAGATAAGAGAAGTGGCCGACCAGATGCTGCGGCTGTGCCTTTCCGTGGCGCCGCATCTCTTCAAAAACGCGGGGCCGGGCTGTGTGCGGGGCGGCTGCCCGGAGGGCAAAATGACCTGCGGAAAAGCCGCTGAAATGCGGGAAAAATACGCCAGAATGAGGGAAGAAGCCCATGGATAAACGGATGCCGGCTTTTGTGCTGTGCCTGGCGGCACTGGTGCTGGCAGCGGCCAGCTTTTTGCGGCTGATGCAGGACCGGGCGGCCGAGAGCATGGGGCTTTTTGCGGCGACGGGTGTGGTGCTCATCGCGGCGGTGGTGGTTTATCTCATTTACCGTACCCGCAATAAAAGGGAATGAGGAGGACAGAATATGGAACACAAGCTGTATGTGATAGAGGGGCTGGATGGCAGCGGCAAGGCCACCCAGGCCACCCTGCTGACCGATTATCTCACCGGGAAGGGCATTCCTTGCCGGAAGCTTTCCTTCCCGGACTATAACGACCCCTCCAGCACGCTGGTCAAGATGTATCTCCATGGGGAGATAGGCACGCTGGAGGAGGTGAACCCCTACGGGGCTTCGCTCTTTTTCACGGTGGACCGTTATGCCAGCTACTGCCGCCACTGGCGCCCGGACTATGAAGCAGGCAAAATACTGGTAGCGGACCGCTACTCCACCTCCAATATCCCGCACCAGATGTCCCGGCTGCCGAAGGAGGAGTGGGACGGCTTCCTCGACTGGCTGTGCGATGTGGAATATAACAAGGCCGGGCTGCCCCGCCCCACGGCGGTGGTGTACATGGATGTGGACCCGGAGGTTTCCCGCCGGCTGCTCTCCGAGCGTTACCACGGCGATGAAAGCAAGCGGGATATCCACGAGGCAGACTTTGCCTATTTGCAGCATTGTCGTTCGGCGGCCCTGTATGGGGCCGAAAAGCAGGGCTGGCATATCCTGAGCTGCACCGAGCGGGGTGAGATGCTCCCGCGGGAGGTCATTGCTGAAAAGATCCGCCTTGCGCTGGGACTGGAATAAAAAAACAGCGCCTTTGCCCGGCAGGGGGGACGCTGCATCCCCAGGGCCCGGAGCTTGGGGCAGGCAGAAGAACCGCAGGGCCGGGGGACACGGCCGGTGCCGAATGCCGCCGGAGAGTGTGCGGAGGACTTTGCTGAAAAACTGTCTTGCGCTGGGACTGGAATAAAAAACAGTACCTTTTCCCGGCAGGGAGGACGCTGAACCGTATCGCTGAAATGCGTGCGAGGGACTTTGCCGAAAAGATAAGAAAAATTACAAAATCCAAGGAGTTTTATGCTGAATTTCAAACCGATCACACTGGAAGCCCGGCGGGACCTGCTGCCATTTTTGGGCAAAAAGCACCACAGCGCCTGTTACCAGAGCTTTGCCACCATGTACCTGTGGAGCGGCATCTACCAGACCCGCTACTGCCTGACCGGCGAGTGGCTGTTTACCAAAAGCGGCCGGGAGGACGGCTATGGCTTCCCCTACGGGGATGGCGACCTGAAGGAGGGCATCACCCTGCTGCGGCAGGATGCCGAGGAGAACGGCAAGGAGCTGTGGTTCTTTGGACTGCTGCCCACCGAAAAGGCGTGGCTGGAGGCGAACTACCCCGGCGAATTTACCTACACCGCCAGCCGGGATGACGCCGAATATATCTACGAGGCCGATAAGCTGATGACCTACGCCGGCAAAAAGCTGCACGGCAAGCGGAACTTCTGCAACCGGTTTGAGGCGGCGCACCCCGACTGGAAATTTGAGCCCATCACCGCCGAAAATATGGAAGCGGTGCTGGAATTCCACCGGCAGTGGCAGACCGCCAATGAGGGAGAGGATGAGGGACTGCACAAGGAGGGCTGCGTGGTTCGCTGTGCCCTGCGGGAGCTGGAGGAGCTGGAAATGACCGGCGGCGTGCTGACTGCGGGCGGCAAAATTTACGGCTTTGCCATTGCCAGTATGATCAACGAAACGATGATGGATGAGAACATCGAAAAGGCGGATGGCGAGGAGCCCGGCGCCTACCCCATGGTGTGCCGGGAAATAGCCAAGATGATGAAGCAGAAGTATCCCGGACTTGTGTTTATCAACCGGGAGGAGGACACCGGGGACGAGGGGCTGCGGCGCAGCAAGGAATCCTACTGCCCGGTGATGCTGCTGGAGAAATATGTAACCCGAGAGGCAAAATGAGCCGGAAAGGAGCCGCCATGCCGCATGTGACCTATGCCCCGGCCGGGGGAAAGGATCTGCCCCGCCTGCGGGAGATCTTCCTGCGGTGCTTTGGGGAGGAGGCCGCCCCAGAGATGGAGTATGTTTTTTCCCGGTGCGGGGACGCGCTGTGGAAAGCTGAGCGGGACGGAATACCGGCGGCTATGCTGGTGGCCATGCCGGTGACCATTGCGCTGCCGGAGGGAGAGTGGAAAGCGCGGTATTTCTACGGGGTAGCCACCCACCCCGACTACCGAAAACAGGGTCTGTGCGGCGGGCTGCTGGCAGCCTGCTGCCGGTGGATGGCCGAGCAGGGGGAAGCCGCCGCACTGCTGCGGCCGGATAGTGAAAAGAACCGGCAATTCTACCGGAAAAATGGCTTTGCCGATTGCAGCACGGCGGGAACCGGCTGCTACCACCCCAAAGGCGGCGCGGCGGCGGAGCTGACCCCGGCCGATCCGGCGGAATATGACCGCCTGCGGCGGAAATTTGCCCCGTGGGGGCTGCAATGGGGCAGGGAAGGACTTTTCCTGCAAAAGGAATGGATGCGGCTGTACGGCGGCGATTTGTGGCTGCTGGGGCAGCCCGCCGACCCGTGGGGCTGTGCGGCAGTCAGCAGGGAGGGGGAAATCCCCCTTTTGCGGGAGCTGCTGTGCGATAAAGCCGATGCCGAAAAAGCATTGGAGGGGCTGTGCCGGACGCTGCAAGCCCCGGAACTGGGACTGGCGCTGCCGCAGCCCGGCCCGGTGGAGGGCCTGACGGCCCGCCCCATGATGATGATACGAAAAACAGGCGAGATCGATTTGCCGGAGGCGATATATACGCCGCTGGCAATGGACTGATAAAGGAGGGCAACGATATGACAGCTTATGTATTTCTGGCCGAAGGCTTTGAGGAGGTGGAGGCGCTGACCCCGGTGGATATTCTGCGGCGGGGCGGCGTCACCGTAAAAACGGTGGGCATCGGCGGCAGGACCGTTACCGGCAGCCACGGCATCCCGGTGGTGTGTGATATCGCCGAGGAGGATGTCATCCCCGATGAGATCGATATGATGGTGCTGCCCGGCGGAATGCCCGGTACCATCCATCTGGGAGAGTCGCTGACCATCCAGGAGGGGCTGGCCTATGCTGCCCAGGAGGATCTGTGGGTCGCGGCCATCTGCGCCGCCCCCAGCGTGCTGGGAGAAAACGGCCTGCTGCACGGCCGGAAATATACCTGTTATCCGGGCTTTGAGAACGACGAAAAGTACCACGGTACCTATACGGCGGCCCCTTTGCAGCAGGATGGAAAGATCATCACCGCGAACGGCGCCGGCAATGCCATGACCTTTGCGCTGTACCTGCTGGCGGCCCTGCAGGGCGAGGAAAAAGCGCTGGAAGTGGGCCGTTCCATCCAGATGAAGCTGTAAACAGGAGAAAATAACACGATGATAGACAAGAAACCGGAGGTCCTGGCGCCGGCGGGCGACCGGGAACGACTGGAAGCGGCACTGCACTTTGGGGCGGACGCGGTATATCTGGGCGGCAAGCTCTTTAACATGCGCGCGGGGACCAGGAGCTTTACCCAGGAGGAGCTGGCCGAGGCGGTGAAGCTGACCCACCAGATGGGCAAGCGCCTTTACCTGACCTGCAACACCCTGCTGAACAATGAGGAGGCCGACCTGCTGCCCAAGTACCTGGCCGAGGTGCATGAGATGGGCGTGGACGCTGCCATTGTGAGCGATATAGGGGTGCTGATGGCCGCCCACCGGGCTGTGCCGGAGCTGGAGCTGCATATCTCCACCCAGGCCGGGGTGACCAACTGGCTGACCGCCACCGAGCTGCACCGCCTGGGGGCCAAACGGGTGGTGCTGGCCCGGGAGCTGCCGCTGACCGAAATAGAGGAACTGTGCCGCCGCATCCCGCGGGAGCTGGAGGTGGAGGTCTTTGTGCACGGGGCCATGTGCATGAGTGTTTCCGGACGGTGCCTGCTTTCCCAGTATCTTACCGGGCGGGATGCGAACCGCGGCGCCTGCACCCAGCCCTGCCGCTGGAAATATGCCCTGATGGAGGAAAAGCGCCCCGGGCAGTACTACCCGGTGGAGGAGGACGGCCATTACAGCTATATCCTAAACGCCAAGGATCTGTGCCTGATCGAGCACCTGGACAAGCTGGCACAGGCGGGGGTCCATTCTTTCAAAATCGAGGGACGGGCGAAATCCGCCTACTATACGGCGGTAACGGCCGGGGCCTACCGTGCCGCCACCGACCTGATGTGGCAGGACCCGGCGCACTATATCTGCCCCGAATGGCTGCGGGAGGAAGTGACCAAGGTAAGCCACCGCGACTACACCACGGGGTTTTTATTCGGCCCGCCGGAAAACGGCCAGTGCTACGAAACCGGGGGGTATATCCGCCGGTGGGAGGTAGCCGGGGTAGTGACCGGCTACGATGCCGAAAACCGGCGCCTGCTGTGCGTGCAGAGGAATAAATTCGCGGTGGGGCAGCCGCTGGAGCTGGTGCTGCCACTGCAGGGAGTAAGGACCTTTACCCCGGAAAAGCTGTATGACGCAGAGGGCCAGCCGGTGGACTGTGTGCCCCATGCCGCGGCGCCCTTTATGATGGACTACCCGGAGCCGCTGCCGGAGGGCACCCTGCTGCGGATGGAGGTGGAATAATTGCCCGAAGGAGGGAGCAAAATGCCGATGTGGAAGCTGGCGCCTGCCTGCAAGGACTATCTGTGGGGCGGCGAGAAGCTGCGGGAAAAATATCATATCGAAAGCGACTGTGAGCCGCTGGCGGAGGCCTGGGTGCTTTCCTGCCACCCGGATGGCATGAGCCGCCTGGCTGAGGGCGAAATGAAGGGCCTGACGCTGCCGGAGGCCGCCCTGAAATATCCGGGGAACTTCTTTGGGACGCGGTGCGCGGAATTTGAGGAGTTCCCGATGCTGGTGAAGCTCATCGACGCGAAGAGGGATCTTTCGGTGCAGGTGCACCCGGATGACGAATACGCCAGGCGGGAGGAGCATCAAAGCGGCAAGGCGGAGATGTGGATGGTGCTGGAGGCGGAACCGGGCGCGGCGCTGTATTATGGCTTTGCCCGGGCGGTGAGCCGGGACGAAATAGAGAAAAGCTTGGCCGAAAATACCCTGATCGACCTGCTGCGGCGGGTGCCGGTGCAGCCGGGGGATGTTTTTTACATTCCGCCGGGGACGGTGCACGCCATTGGGGCGGGGATGGTGATCGCGGAGATCCAGCAGAGCTCCAATGTGACCTACCGGCTGTATGACTATGGCCGCTTGGGGGCGGACGGCAAGCCGAGGCCCCTGCATGTGGAGCGATCGCTGGCGGTGCTGAAGCCCGGTCCGGTGGAACAGGACTGGGACTTTGGCGGGCACCTGGGACAGCATAAAAACTTTACGGTGGATCTTTTGCAGAACGAAGCCGCGGGCTGCTGCGATGGGGAGAGCTTTGCCGGGCTGCTGGTGACGGCCGGAGAGGGAGAACTGCTGTGCGGCGGTGAAACCAAGCCGGTACGAGCCGGGGAGTGTGTGTTCCTGCCGGCGGACGCCGGAGAATGGCAGCTGCGGGGCCTGGTGACGGCGTTGCTTTGTTATTTGGGCGAAAGCATTGCATGATGAAAAAGACGGTGCTATAATAATGCGCATAAAAAGCGGGTCTGCCGCACCCAAAAGCAGCGGACGCAAAAAGAGAGGAAGGGGAGCAGATGGTAGTCAATCCTGGAAAAAATGAGATGATAGAGGTGGAGGGAAAGCAGTACCGCCGCCTGTGCATCAAGACTCATGTCATCACCGATGCGGACAACATTACCGATGTGGTGATGAAATACGCCGCCCCTGAAATGCAGGAGGGCGATACCCTGTTTATCACCGAAAAGGCGGTGGCCTGCACCCAAAAGCGAGCCATCCCCATGAAGGAGATCAAGCCCCGGCCACTGGCGAAGTTCCTGTGTAAATTTGTGCTGAAAACGCCCTACGGCATCGGGCTGGGCATCCCGGAGACGATGGAGATGGCCATAAGAGAATGCGGGACATTCCGCATCCTGGTGGCGGCTGCCGTTTCCGCGGTGGGTAAGCTGTTTGGCATCCGCGGGTGGTTCTACAAGGTGGCAGGGGAAAAGGCGCGTTCCATTGACGGGCCGTGTGACTGCACACTGCCGCCCTACAACGAGTATGTGGTGCTGGGCCCGGCGGACCCCGATAAGGTGGCGGCGGAAATTTACGCCGTGCTGGGCAAGCCTGTTTTGATTACCGACATCAATGACATCGGCGGTGTCATTATGGGCGCGGCGCCCCTTTCCACCGACCGTGGATTGATGGCGGCGATCCTGCGGGACAACCCCCTAGGGCAGAGCCACGAGCAGACCCCGATGGGGATCATCCGGCCGGTGGCGGAATAAACCCGAATAGCAGGCGGCGGGGCGGTATGCCTTGCCGCCTTTTGGCAGGGAAGCGCGGGGGGAGAGGCGGCCCGCAGGGCGCTCCGGCGCAGCCGGAGCCAGCGGCCGAAGGCCGCTGAAACCGCCCAGAGGGCGGTTTGCCCTGCGGGCCGTAAGCCTGCGGTCTGTGAAAACCCGCAAAGGAGCAAAATGCGGGCCTGCGGTTGATAAAGGGCCCGGGCCTATGGTATAATTAAAAATCAAGCAAAAGCCAAAGGGAGGAAACCAGATGAAAGAGCTTGCCATTTTTGGCAGTACCGGTTCCATAGGGTGCAGCACCTTGAATGTGGTGCGGCGGGAGCGGGATCGATTTGCGGTTTCCATCCTTACGGCAGGACATAATTTGCAGCGGCTTACCGAGCAGATACGGGAATTTACCCCCCGGCATGTGTATATCCTGGAAAAACAGGACGCCGAAGCGCTGCGGGAGCAGTTCCCCGGACTGGATATCTACTGGGGCAAGGATGGGATGGAGGCGATCAGCCGGCTGACGGACTTTGATATTGGGGTTTCGGCCCTGGTAGGAGTGGCGGGACTTCGCCCCACCTGGAATATGATCCAAAACGGGAAAACGGTGGCGCTGGCCAATAAGGAGGTGCTGGTGGCGGGCGGCCGCCTGGTAATGGAAGCGGCCAAAGAATGCCGCGCCACCCTGCTGACGGTGGACAGTGAGCACAGTGCCATCATGCAGTGCCTGCGGGGTGAAAACCACGCAGAGATCGAGCGGATATTGCTGACAGCTTCCGGCGGGCCGTTTTTTGAGAAGGAAATTACCGATGAGATTACCCCGGCGGAGGCGCTGCGGCACCCCACCTGGAAGATGGGACCCAAGATCACGATAGACAGCGCCACCATGATGAACAAGGGCTTTGAGGTCATCGAGGCCCGGTGGCTCTTTAATGTGCCGGTAGAAAAGGTGCAGGTGGTCATTCACCGGCAGAGCATCGTTCACTCGATGGTGGAATTCCGGGACGGCAGTATTATGGCGAATGTTGCCCCGCCGGATATGGAGATTCCCATTGCGTATGCGCTCTCCTACCCGGAGCGGATGCCGGCTCCCCACCGGCTGGATATTTTTGCGATGAAGGCGCTGGAATTTAAGGCGCCGGATGAAGAGAAGTTCCCCTGCCTGCGGCTGGCCATAGAGGCGGCCAAGAGTGGACACAGTGCCCAGGTGGTCCTGAATGCGGCGAACGAGGTGCTGGTAGCCCGCTTTTTGGCGGGAGGGCTGCGGTTTACCGATATCCCCCGCGGGGTGGGGGCAATGCTGGAGCAACACGCGGCCTGCGCGCTGGGAAGCGTGGATGAGGTGCTGGCGCTGGATGGGGAAATACGGCAAAGGACCGAAGAATGGATCGAGACGAGACAGTGAGGTGACGGCATGAAGGCAGCGATCGGGCAGGATAGCCACCGCTTTGAGGAGGGGTACGGCAAGCCGCTGATTTTGGGCGGTGTGGTGTTCTCCGGAGAGGTGGGACTGCTGGCCAACAGCGACGGTGATGTGGTGCTGCATGCCATCACCAATGCCGTTTCCGGTATTACCGGGCGGAATATACTGGGCAGGGTGGCCGATGAGATGTGCCAAAGCGGCATCACCGATTCAGCGGAATACCTGCGGGAAGCCCTAAAATCACTGGAGGGGAGGATCGTCCACCTCAGTGTTTCGATGGAGTGTCTGCGGCCGAAAATCAGCCCGATGATCCCCGCGATGCAGGAAAAGATTGCTGAATTGTTGGGGGTGGAGCCCGCGGCCATCGGTATTACCGCCACCACCGGCGAGGGACTGACCGACTGCGGAAAAGGACTGGGCATTTCGGTGCTGTGCATCCTGACAGTGGAGGACGGACCATGCGAAAGGTGATGGAGGCGGCCTATGCCAAGGTAAACCTGACTCTGGCGGTGACCGGACGGCGGGCGGATGGCTACCACACCATCGAATCGCTGTTCCAGAGCGTGAGCCTGTGCGATAAGCTGACACTGGAACAGCGGGAGCGCGGCTTTTGGCTGAATGAAACGGCCGGGATCCCGGCGGAGGAGAATATCATCACCCGGGCGGACCGGCTGCTGCGGCGGGAGTTCCCGAACCTTGGCGGAGTTGCCGTGACGCTGGAAAAGAATATCCCCACCCAGGCGGGACTGGGCGGCGGCAGCACCGACGCGGCGGCCTATCTGCGCGGGATGGACCGGCTGTACGGGCTGGGCCTGGGCCGTGAAGGGCTGCGGGCGCTGGCGGCGGAGTTGGGTGCCGATGTGCCGTTCTGCATTGATGGCGGGGCGGCGGCAGCGGCCGGGATCGGGGAGAAGCTGACCCCGGTGGAAAGCCATTTGCCGCTGTGGCTGGTGATCACAAAGCCGAAGGCGGGGTGCTCCACCCCGGCCATGTACCGGCGGATCGACGAGATGGGAGAGAGCCTGCGGCAGCGCTTTACCACCCAAGAGGCGGCAAAGGCGCTGGAAAAGGGCGACCTGGCGGGGCTGTGCGGCAGCCTTTACAATGTATTTGAGGAAGTGACCGCCCTGCCGGAGCTGAGTGAGATTCGGCAGGAGCTGCGGCGAAGCGGAGCCCTGGCGGCGATGATGACCGGCAGCGGCAGCGCGGTATTTGGAATATTCCCGGAGGAAGCCGCGGCCAAAGCGGCGGCGGAGAAAATGGCCGAGAGCCGCTGGGCGATCAGCTGCCGGGGAATAGGAAGGCCGGAGTAAGCGGAAAACGGCGGCGGGCGCCCGCAGCGAGCGAGGGCCGGACGGCCTGTGGAACACAGGCGGCCGGCCCGAGACAAAGCGGAGGGCGACCGCCGCAAGAAGGGAGAGAAAAGCGATGGTAAGCGGCATCATACTGGCGGGGGGAAGCAGCACCCGCTACGGCACCGGTGAAAACAAGACGCTGGTGGAACTGCTGGGCCGGCCGGTGCTGGAATACAGCCTGCGGGTGTTTTTGGGTTCCCCTGCGGTGGATGAGGTGATACTGGCGGCCAGAGCAGGGGAGGAAGCGACCCTGCGGGCGCTTGCCGAGAGCCTTTCCCCCGAAAAGCCGGTGACGGTAGTGACCGGAGGAAAAGACCGTGCAGAGTCGGTGCAGAATGCGCTGACGGCGGCAAAGGGGGAACGGGTGCTCATCCACGATGGGGCAAGGCCGCTGGTGACAAAAGAGCTGCTGGAGGACTGCCTTGCGGCGTTGGCACAGGCAGACGGGGCGGCCGTTGCGGTGGCAAGCCCGGATACGGTAAAGCTGACGGGCGCCGACGGCTATGTGGAGCGCTCGACCGACCGCAGCAGAACCTATCTGATCCAAACGCCGCAGGCATTTTACCGGGAGGAGCTGCTGGCGCTGCACCGGGCACTGGGCGATGGGCCGGAAAGAGGACAGATCACGGATGACTGCATGCTGTTGGAGCGCGCCGGCCGACGGGTAAAGCTGGTGCCGGGCCGCCGGGAGAATATCAAGATCACGACGCCGGCGGACAGAGAGCTGGCGGAATTTTACCTGAAAAAAGGAACCGACTGAATGAATGTAAAAGAGATCAAGGACCCGGCTTTTCTGCGGCGGATGGATGAGAAAGAGCTCCAGAAGCTGTGCGGAGAGCTGCGGGAATTTATCATAGAGGGTGTATCTCATACCGGCGGGCACCTTTCCTCCAATTTGGGATTGGTGGAGCTGACGGTGGCGCTGCACCGCGTCTTTGAGGTGCCGCGGGATAAGCTCATCTTTGATGTGGGGCACCAGTGCTACACCCATAAGCTGCTGACCGGACGGGCGGCGGCTTTTGATACGCTACGCTGCACCGATGGCCTTTCCGGCTTCCAGTGCCGGGAGGAAAGCCCCTGCGACTGCTACGAGGGCGGCCATGCCGGGACATCCCTTTCAGCGGCGTTGGGCTTTGCCATGGCGCGCGAGGCGCGAGGCGGTAAGGAAGCGGTGGTGGCGGTGATAGGGGACGGCGCGCTGGGCAACGGTCTGGCCTACGAGGCGCTGAACCACATCGGGGACTACCAAAAGCCGCTGATCATCATACTGAACGACAACCGCATGAGCATCAGCGCCAATGTGGGGGCGCTGCACAATTCGCTGGAGCGGATAAGACTGCACCGCGGCTACCGCAGCGCCAAAAGCCGCACCAAGGCAGCGCTGCGGCGCATCCCCGTGGTGGGGGACGCCATGGTGCACGGCGTGGAGCAGGTAAAAGAGGACCTGAAGCGGCTGTACCTGCGGGATGGCGCCCTCTTTGAGGAGATGGGCATTACCTACTACGGGCCGGTGAACGGACACGACCTGGGAGAGCTGGACGCCTTTTTGCGGGTGGCTAAGGAGGCCGAAAAGCCGGTGCTGCTGCATGTCGTTACCGAAAAGGGGCGTGGGTGCGATTTTTGCCGGGATGACCCCGATGGTATCTGGCACGGGGTGGGGGCCTTTGATGCCCAAAGCGGGCGGCGGCCGGTGGCCGGCGGTACCACCCAGGGAAAGGCCATCAGTGAAACGCTGATGAAGCTGGCCGCGGAGGATGAGCGCATTTATGCCATTACCCCGGCGATGACTACCGGCGCCCATCTGACGGAATTCGCGAAAAAATACCCGAAACGGTTTATCGACGCGGGCATTGCCGAGGAGCACGCGCTGGTGCTGGCCAATGCCCTGGCACTGAGCGGCATGAAGCCCTATGTGACCATCTACTCCACCTTTTTACAGCGGGGATATGACCAGGTGAACCACGATATTGCCCGGATGGGCGGCGATGTGGTGGTGGGCATTGACCGGTGCGGCGTGATAGGGGAGGACGGTGTTTCTCACCAGGGGATCTTTGATGTTTCTCTGTTGCTGCCGATCCCCGGCATTACGCTGGCACAGGGCAAGGATGCCGCGGAGAGTGCCCGGCTGTTGGCCACGGGATTTGCCACGGAGGGTCCCTACCTGCTGCGGTACAGCAAAAATACCATGCAGGAGCAGGCGCTTTGCACCGAACCGCTGCCGGTGGGGCGCTGGGAGCGGCTGCATACGGGCGAGATGACGGTGATCTCCTACGGGGACTTTGTGGGGGAGGCCGAGGAAGCCCGGCGGCTGCTGGAGCTGGACGGCATCGCAATGGGGCTGGTGAACGCAAGGTTCCTGAAGCCCTTTGATACCGAAATGATGGATGCCCTGCTGGCCGAGGGTAAGCCGCTGTTGATCTACGAGGAGGTGGCGGCCATTGGCGGGCTGGGGAGCCTGCTGCAGCAATATGCCGCCGAGCGGGACAGCAAAACGCCGGTGCATGTGCTGGCGCTGCCGGACCGGTGGATCTACCACGGAAAGCGGCGGGAGCTGCTGCGCCGCATGGACCTGGACGCCGCCGGACTGCGCAAAGCGGTGCGGGAGCTGCTGGGCAGATGAATATTTTTCACCCGATCGGGCGCAGGGGCGCTTGGTCGGGTGATTTTATATGGGATGATAAGAGGGCGCATTTTACCGAAAGGGGTTGGCAAGGGGAGCGGCGCTGTGGTAAAATAAGCCCATAATGAAAGGGGGCGGCAGTATGCCCAAAAAGAATACCCGCAATACCAAGGGCCGCATCGTGGCGGCGGCGTGGAAGCTCTTTTATGAACAGGGCTATGAGGAGACCACGGTGGAGGATATCATTTTTGAATCCGAGACCTCCAAGGGGTCGTTCTATCATTACTTTGATGGTAAGGATGCCCTGCTTTCCTCCCTTTCGGTTCTCTTTGATGAGCGGTACGAGGAACTGATGCAGCAGGAGCACGGCGATATGGACTGCATAGGACTGCTGTGCTGGCTGAACTATGAGCTGTTTGTGACCATTGATAATACAGTTTCCATTGAGCTGCTGAGCAGGCTTTTTAGCAGCCAGCTGGTGACCAAGGGAGAGCGGCACCTTCTGAGCCGCAACCGTACCTACTATAAGCTGCTGCGGCAGATCATCACCCAGGGGCAGGAAAACGGCGAGCTGACCACCGACTATACAGTGGGGGAGATTGTGAAGGCTTACGCCATGTTTGAGCGGGGGCTGATGTACGACTGGTGCCTTTCCAGCGGGGAGTATTCGCTTTCCCAATACACTAAAACCATGATGCCGATGTTTTTGGAAGGGTTCCGGAAAAAATAATTTTCTAATGGTTATAAACAGAACAGAAAATCGTCTATATATAAATGCTTTAATTAAGAGAAAAATATGATATTTAACGATTTGTCGTACAGAATAAAGTCTGTACGCCGTTCTGTATTTTCGTCTACTAATTTGTGTGGTATACTTCGTGCATATTAACAGTAACCCCAAAGGAGAGACGGAAAATGTTAGGTTCTCAAGTAGTCATTCTGATAACCATAGCGGTATACCTGATTGCCATGGTACTCATCGGTGTATACTTTGGCAAAAAGGGCAGCGGCAACAGCAGCGATGACTTTTACCTGGGCGGCCGCAAGATGGGCCCGCTGGTGACGGCCATGAGCGCTGAGGCCAGCGATATGAGCAGCTACCTGCTGATGGGTCTGCCGGGACTGGCATACCTGTGCGGCCTGCCGGAGGTTTCCTGGACCTGCATCGGGCTGGCGATAGGCACCTACCTCAACTGGCTTATCGTGGCGCGGCGGCTGCGGCGCTATTCGGCCAGCATTGGGGCCATCACCGTGCCGGACTTTTTCTCCCGCCGGTACGGCGATAAGAAAAACCTGCTTTCCGCCATTGCGGCGGTGGTAATCCTGGTTTTCTTTATCCCCTATACCGCTTCCGGCTTTAAGGCCATCGGTACGCTGTTCAACAGCCTGTTTGGGGTGGATTACCATACCGCGATGATCATAGGCGCTATTGTAGTCATTGGCTATACAGTGCTGGGCGGTTTTATGGCGGTTTCCTTCACCGACCTGATCCAGTCCATCTTTATGACCATTGCGCTGATCGTTGTAGTGGTGTTTGGCATCCAACAGGCGGGCGGTGTGGATACCGTCATTGCCAATGCCGAGGCGCTGCCCGGCTACCTGAGCATGACCAAGGGCTATGATGTGACCACCGGCGGCGCGGCTTCCTTCGGGGGGCTCAGCATCATCTCCACGCTGGCGTGGGGTCTGGGCTACTTTGGTATGCCGCACATCCTGCTGCGCTTTATGGCCATCAAGGAGGAAAAGAAGCTTAACGATTCCCGTCGGATCGCGACCGTCTGGGTGGTGATCTCGATGTTCATTGCGGTGGCTATTGGTGTGATCGGTTATAGCGTTTCGGTGGCGGGCAAGGTGCCCTTCCTGACCAACAGCAGCGATGCAGAGACGATCATCATTAAGCTGGCGGACCTGATGAGTCAGCACGGTACCCTGCTGGCCATTGTGGCGGGCGTAATCCTTTCCGGTATTCTGGCGGCGACGATGTCTACCGCGGACAGCCAGCTGCTGACAGCGGCTTCCAGCGTTTCGCAGGATCTTTCTCAGAATGTGTTTGGCATCAAGCTGAGCAGCAAGACCGAGATGATCGTGGCACGGGCGACAGTACTGGTTATTGCGGCCATCGGTATTACTCTGGCGTGGGACCCCAACAGCTCGGTATTCCGGGTGGTTTCCTTTGCTTGGGCAGGCTTTGGCGCGGCTTTTGGCCCGGTGGTGCTGTTCTCGCTGTTCTGGAAGCGCAGCAACAAGTGGGGTGCCCTGGCCGGTATGGTTGCCGGCGGCGTGATGGTATTTGTATGGAAGTACCTGATTGCCCCGATGGGCGGCGCATGGGCCATCTACGAGCTGCTGCCGGCCTTTGTGGTGGCGTGCATTGCCTTGGTGGTGGTTTCTCTGCTGACCGAGGCCCCGGAAAAGGAGATCGTGGAGACATACGAAAGCGTATGCGCCAAGAAGGTAAAGGCGTAAGCAAAAGTGATAAAAAAGCACCGGTATCCCAGTGGGGTACCGGTGCCTTGGTGTTACAGGGGGTTAGTGGCCTTCCGCAGCGATCATGTGCATGGCGTGCTCCAGTGCGCCGATGACAGCGGAAAGGTTTTCCCGGGCGGCTTTTTCGGAGCCGGGGAGATTGAGAATGAGGCTGCGGCCACGGGTGCCGGCTACGGCTCGGGAAAGTATGGCGCGGGGGGTAATTTTAAGGCCCTCCACCCACATGGCCACCGGAATGGCCCGAATTTCGCGGTCCAGGACGGCCAAGGTGGCTTCGGGGGTGACATCCCGCGGGGAAAGCCCAGTGCCGCCGGTGGTGATGATGAGATTGATGTGACGCCCATCGGCCGCAGTGGTGAGCTCGGTTTGGATTTGGGGGATCTCATCCGGGACAATGGCGGTGTAGGTAACGGTAAAACCGGCTTTCTCCAGCATGGCGCAGATGGCGGGGCCGCTGGTATCCACCCGCTGGCCGCGGCTGCCCAGATCGCTGACGGTGATAACTGCTGCTGTATATGCCATAATTATGTTCTCCTGTTTTTTTGAATTGGTTTTTATCATACTCCACCGGGGCGGGAGCTGTCAAGAATAAGTGGGGATGAGGAACGAGACGGATGATGAGAAGAAAATTGACGATGTTTTTTCGATATTGACGAACGCATTTACCATTATGCCGAACGGCACCATTGAAAGAGGGCGCCGTTTTTTGCTATAATCTGTTATACTCATATAAGAATATCGAATGGGAGGCTTTTGCGTGAAGCTCATCAAAGCAGAGGATGCCGTAGGGCAGATGCTGTGTCACGATATGACACAGATCATAAAGGGAGAATACAAGGATGCGCGTTTCCGCAAGGGACATATCGTCACCGAGGAGGATATCCCTGTACTGCTGAGCATGGGCAAGGAGAACCTGTATGTGTGGGAAATGACCCCCAACATGGTGCATGAGAATGACGCGGCCGAGCGTTTGCTGGCCCTGTGCGGAAGTGAGAACATGACCCGCAGCGAAGTGAAAGAGGGCAAGATAGAGCTGAAGGCGGCCTGTGACGGGCTGTTTCTGGTGGATAGCGCCCGGCTGCTGGCAGTAAACACCCAAGATGAAGTGATGATAGCCACCCGTAAGGGCGGTACTGCCGTAAAGAAGGACGATAAGTTGGCCGACATGCGGGTCATTCCGCTTATCATAAGCTCATCGAAGAGGAAAGAAGTGTTGCTATCATTGCCCGTTAAAAAACATGGTGATAGTATTAAAGATAATGCGACCAAACCAGAAAAACAGGTAGTATAGGGGTGAAAGGCCTTTATTTCAAACTGCAGGAGGTGGAGTAATGGAGGATAGCAAGATTATTGATTTATATTGGGAGCGGAACGAGAAGGCAATTAGCGCTACAGGGCAAAAGTATGGAAGCTACTGTTACTATATCGCTTATAACATCCTTCACGACCAAGAGGATGCGGATGAAAGTGTCAATGATACATACCTCGGCGCATGGAACGCTATACCGCCGCACCGTCCGAATATGCTAAGAACATTTTTGGGCAAGATCACCAGGAGCATTTCACTGAAAAAATGGCGTGATGCCCACAGGGATAAGCGAGGCGGTGACGAAGTTTCTCTTGTACTGGATGAACTCTCGGAATGTGTCCCATCCAATCTTTCAGTAGAGGACAGTGTCATTGCGGGTGAACTCTCAGCGCAAATTAACCGGTTTCTCGGCACACTGGCCCCAACGGAACGACAGGTTCTCCTCTGCCGTTACTGGTATTTGGACCCAATAGATAAAATCAGCACAGATTTTTGCTTTAGCAATAGTAAGGTAAAATCGATGCTCCATCGGACAAGAGCAAAATTGCGCGCTTATTTAGAAAAGGAGGGTGTTCTATGAACGCGGATTTGATCCTTGACGCATTCGAAAAGATTGATGATAAATATATTATTGAAGCAAAGGAGCGCGGATTTATGAATAGCGGTACCGGAAAGAGTATTAGAAGCCTGAAGCGCACCTTTATACTTGTTGCTGCCATTGTTGCATCGCTGGCACTCTGTGGCTTTGCTGCGTATGAATATGGCTTGTTTGACAATTGGCTGCAAAAACCGTCTGTTTATCCAATCGAAACCGTACAAAGTGCAATTGAAGGGCAAATCAAAAAAGAATACACCCTGACTGTCCGAATTGACGAGATCTCCGTCGATGAGACCGAAACAAAACGAATGATTGAGAACTATACCGGAAGTGAGCTTGCGCAGTCTCGCGGATGGACAGATGACTACCTCGCAGAACACTTTTTAGCGGTAAGGGCAAAATACTATATTGAATATGACCATACAAAAACATTTTTGGATGATGGGAACATCGATCAGTTTTTCTACCTGATTGAAGATACTGAAAGCGGAGTTTGGACTATTATCGATAATTCTACGAATGGGGAGCCAACCGCAGCGACAGTTCCATGATACTCCTTTTCCAGCATTATTAAAAAGATATTGAATCCAAATAAAAGCCTCCGCTCCATTCTTGTAAAATGAGAACAAAGCGGGGGCTGACACTGATATTGATTGCGCAAAGAAATACTCCAAAAGCCGCTCAGACCAAGTAAAAAAGGACGCCAGTCGGCGTCCTTTTTTACTTGGTCGGAGTGTAATTATAGGATTTCAGAAAACGCAGATATATCAACGGTTTGCTGGCAGTCGGCAAGAGGTATTTATTCTAAAAATTCAAAATGACGAGAACAACGCCGCCCAACAGGACAACGGGCGGCGTTTCCTATAAAGCAATAGGAGGTGTTTGCCGTTTCAACCGGGTTCCCGGTTAGTGCGGTTACATCCCCCCTTTAAACTGGGGCAAATAACAGGCCAATACACGGAAATAGTTCGCAGAAAAGCTTGCCATCGAATTAGCGAATCTTAATATGTTTTAAGTTTACCTGTCCCGCAAATAGGCAGTTCAACAGAACGATTGTAATTTGCAGACGCACATATTTCCTTTACAGTAGTAGCACGGGACACAACAATTCCATTTTTGGAGATTGTTGCTTTAATGGCTTCTTGCACAAGCTTCTTTTGATGCTCATTTCTCCGTACTCTGAACTTAATTATCTGTTTAACCATATATTTCACCCATAATATACTATGTGGCATTTTTGACTGTGTGACTACAGACCTTAGAAACAATAGACTTACAATAGGTTTCGACGGTACTCATTTCGTCGAAATATGCACCATCAATGGAACCCAAAAATACAATATCCTTTTCAACACTATACGGGAAGGCAAAGTAAATACGATTGCCTTTGGAAATACTTGTTTGGTTTCTAAAAATGTAGAGATCGTTTATTACTAATGCACCGAGAATACCTGTTTTCTTGCGCTTTATTAGAGCCTCTTCTACTTTGCTATTTTTCAAAAAACTTTCGATAGCTTCTCCTGATATTGTTGACAGAAGCTTTGCAAGAACTCTGTACATATCACAGTGGAGTTCCTCAATCTCAGCAACAGAGTTTATGGCATTAAGAGAATCTAAAATCTGGTTACACAACTCGTTCCCCGCTTCCAAAAACTCAGTTTTATAAGATTCTTTCTGAATGGGATCTGTTTCACTTAGATATTTATCATAGCGTGAGGAAACATTTCTCATTTTTTTGTGGGTTGGATAGGAAAAGTAAAAATATGTTTGCAGAACGGTGTTGATTTCAATCCGCTCGTTTGCTGCTCCAGCAAGGTAGTTCAGCTTAATGTATTTACGACCTTCGCCGTTTTTAACTCTGTGTTGAAACGCCTGCATGCTTTCAATATGTTCATTTTCATCTACCACAGTTATCAATGTTTTGTTCAGAGCATTCAACTCGTCGGACGAAACAATTTTTGAATTAGCTCGAGACTGCTGAACAATATACACAACTGTACACACAAAAAATATTATAGCACATAGCGCCCAAGGAATAATGTCAGAAATTAAAACACTTCTGTCTAACCATTTTTTCACAGCTTCTTCATCGAAGAAATACATCACAAACCATTCGATAATTGGTTGTAAAATTAATCCCAAGACAACCGTTGCGAAATACCATGGTTTTTCTTGCAAGAACTTCTTCATGTTGGCCCCCATCAACTTCTCTTCTGTAGCATTATTTTATAGGAATATAGCGATAAAGTCAATAATCATGAGGAATTCGTCGTTCAAAGGAGGCAACGGGCGGCGTTTTCATATATAAAACCATGAAGGGAGGTCACTTCCACCCGGCCAGTCTGCGGACTGGCTTTTTTTCATGCCACAAAAAGGAGGTTTGCAAATGGCAGATGATAAGAAAAACATTCCCGAGGCAGCTCCGCCCGCCGAGGCTCCCGCTCCTGCGGTAGAAAATGCCGTCGTGCCGGAGCAGCCCGCTCCCGAGTCTGCGCTGACCGACGCAGAGGCGGTCATGCTGGAGCATGAGGGACAGGCGGCGCTCTTTGAGATGGGCGAGGCCATGCCTGATCCCGCCGACGCTGTTACTCATGCCGAGGTGGGGGAGCCTGCCGCTCCCGAAGCACCCAAGACTGAAAAGGAACAGGCGCAGCCGCCTGCTCCTGGCAAGGACGATCCCGCCCCGGCACATTCCGGCAAGGTGGTGGATTTTGCCACCGCCCGTGACGAGGCGGCCAAGGAGGAGAAAAAGGCAGCCAAGCAGAGGCCGCCCACGGAAAAAGACAAGGCTGCCAAGCCCAGCAGAGGTCGTCCGCCCAAGGATGGCAAGGCCGCTCCCGATAAGGCAAAGCCGCCCAAACCTCGGGACAAAAAGTCCCAAAGCAAGCCCGCCCCGGAGAAGCCTGCCGTGGATAAGGGCGGCGCTCCCGCTGGCACGGAGGTCACGCCGGAGCCGTCTGCGCCCCGTGACGCCACCCGTGCCGAAAAAGAGGAGATCGTCTATCTCAACCTGTCTGACCTGCATCCGTTCAAAAATCATCCCTTTGGTGTCCGGGACGATGCGGAGATGCAGGGGCTTGTGGAGTCGGTCAAGGCGGCGGGCGTCAATCAGCCCGCGCTGGTGCGTCCCCGTGAGGATGGCGGTTATGAGATCATCGCAGGCCACCGCCGCCAGCGGGCAAGCGAGCTTGCCGGATTTGCGAATATGCCGTGTATCGTCCGCAACATGACGGACGATGAAGCCATCCTCGCCATGACGGATGACAACCTCCGCCACCGTGAGCGTATTTTGCCCACCGAAAAGGCACAGTCGCTCAAAATGCAGGTGGAGGCCATCAAGCACCAAGGCTCCCGCCCCGGTGAGGAGGACAAGGACGCCGGAAAACGCTCCACGCAGGTCGTGGGAGATCGCAACGGCATGAACTACAAGCAGGTGCAGCGGTATATCCGCCTGACCGAGCTTGTGCCGGATTTGCAGAAAATGGTGGACGAGAAAAAGCTGGCGTTCACCCCGGCGGTGGAGATCTCATTCATCCGCCCCAAAAATCAGAGGTATATCGCCGTATCCATTGAGGGGCAGCAGTCCTCGCCCTCGCTGTCGCAGGCACAGAAAATGCGGGAGCTGGACAAGGACGGCAAGCTCAACGGCGATGTGATCGACGGTATTCTGTCGCAGGAGAAAAAGGAGGTAGACAAGGTGATCATCAATAGTGCGGAACTGGAAAAGTATTTCGGCAAGGACAAGTCCCCGAGGGAAATGAAAGACAAGATCATTTCTCTGCTGGATGACTGGAAGGCCAAGCAGCCGCCCGAGCTGGGCAAGCCCGAAAAGAAAACGGATCTTGAAAAGTGACCTTGGGACTTTTTGTCCCGAGGTCTTTCGTTTCCCCGGATGGCTCTTGTGGTTATATCCCCCGTCGCCGCCCGTATTCCAGCATGGCCGGGAGCGGGCTGTCAAGGGTGCATCGCACCGCCGTTTTCGGCGGCCAGCCCTTGACCGCCTATCCCGGCTATGCTTTTTCTCCGGCAAGCGGCGGGGGTATATCCTCCAGAGCCGCCCCCTTTCCCAAGAATGGGAAAGGGCGTGGGGTTTGGGTTGAACTACTACATTACAAAACGGAGGTATTTTACAATGAAACGACCCCTTGCGTACATTACCGCCGCATGGTGCGGCAGCGATCACGAAAACACGAAGCTGGCGGCGCAGTATTGCCGCACGGTGTATGAGGCGGGCTTTTCGCCTATCTGCCCGACGCTCTATCAGCCGCTTTTCCTCAATGACGCCGTTCCCGAGGAGCATAAGAGCGGCATCGACATGGGGCGTGACCTGCTCCGCCGCTCTCATGTGCTGGTGGTGTGCGGTCATACCGTCACCGAGGCCATGAAGAACGACATCGCCGTTGCCCAGCGGCTCGGGATCACCGCCACCACCCTTGAGGGCATTTTGACCGTCAAGGGACAGGGACGCAGATAAGATGACGGCGCTCCGGCTGGGGAGCCTGTTTGACGGGATCGGCGTGTTTCCGCTGGCGGCGGTGCGCTGCGGCATTGAGCCAGTATGGGCAAGCGAGATTGAAAAAGCCCCTATTTCCATCACCAAGCGCCACTTTCCCGATATGGTTCACTTGGGGGATGTGACAAAGCTGGACGGGCGGGATCTCCCGCCCGTCCATATCATCACCTTTGGCTCACCGTGTCAAAATCTCTCGCAGATCGGCAACCGCAAGGGACTTGCGGGAGAAAAGTCCAGCCTGTTTTTTCAAGCCATCCGCATTATCCGTGAAATGAGGGAGGCGACAAATGGTCTATTTCCAGCAATCGCTGTTTGGGAAAATGTCATGGGAGCGTTTTCATCAAATGACAGGATGGATTTTAGAGCCGTCCTATCCGCTTTCACAGACACCGATGTTCCAATGCCTGCTTCTGGAAGATGGGCAGGAGCCGGAATGGTGCGAGGGCATACGCCCGATCTCGCATGGCGGCTCATGGATGCCCAGCATTGGGCAAGCCCCCGGCTGGCACGACGGCAGCGCATCTTTCTTGTGGCAGACTTTGGAGGACGGCGTTCCCACGAAATACTTTTTAAGCCCCGCACAATGCAGTCACTTCCTGCATTTGGCGGAGATCGCGGGCTGCCCGCCGCCTGCGGAGATCGAGGCTCTTTTATTGAAGCAGGGCGGCGCGTACCAGTCACCCGACCCTTTCAATGCTTCCGTATGCGGGCGTCCGCCAAGGAGCGGACGGAAACAGCGTTCCGAAACAGCTTCGGACTGCCAACTGACCCTTTTCCCACTCTGTTAGCGGGCGGCATTTCGCCCTTTGCCTTTTGGTATGAGGACGATCCCGCCGGGGGCTGCGTCCGCTTTCCCACGGAAACGGAATGTGAGCGGCTCATGGGGCTGCCGGAGGGCTGGACAAAGTACGGCGCGGATGGTGAGGAAATCCTGTCCGCCCATCGCTACCGGGCGCTGGGAAATGCTATCGCGCTGCCCTGCGCCGAGTACATTATGCGCGGCATATACGACGTTCTGACAAGGAGGTGCTGAAAATATCATCCCTGTTTGAAGCCTATATTACCAACCTCGGCAAATACAACGAGGGGCGGCTTGTGGGCGAAACGCTGAAATTCCCGGCCACCACGGAGGAGGTGCAATCGCTCTTAAAGAACATCGGCGTGGATGGTGTGCGGTATGAGGAATTTTTCATCACCGCCTTTGACGGCGATGTGATGGGCTTATACGACTATCTCACCGAGTATGAAAACTTGGACGAGCTGAACCATCTGGCGCATCTCATTTCCGAGCTGGACAGCGACGAGATTGAAACGCTGGAGGCCGCGCTCAACAAGGGCGACCATACTTCCAGCGTGGCGGACATCATCAACCTTGTTCACAATCTGGACTGCTACGAGCTGCACCCCGGCGTGACCGATGATGAAACGCTGGGGCGCATCTATGTGGAGGACATGGAGCTGTTAGATGTGTCGGATAATGTGCTGCCCTACTTCGATTTTGAAGCCTATGGGCGGGATATGCGGATCAACGAGGGCGGCCACTTCGCCCCCACGGGCTATCTGACCCGCAGCGGCGACTTCAAGGAGGTGTACCACGGCATCGAGGACATTCCCGCCGAACACCGCATTTTTGCGTACCCCAAGTTGAATATCCGGGAGCAGATGGCGGCCTACAAGGAGGTCATAGACCGTTCCTCTTTGGAGGGCGAGCGCCTGCACCCGAGAAAGGAGCATGATGACCGCTGACCTTGGGACATTTTGTCCCGAGGTCATATTTCTACCAGAGAGGAGGAGATGACGGCTGGTAGACGAGGATATTTCCCGGCGCACGATTGCCGTATCGGTGAAGGCGTCAAAGCTGACCGCCCGGGGGCTTGCCTATGTTGTCCGGGCGGTGGGGCGCAAGATCGCCAAGGCACACCGGGCAAAGCAGACGCCCCACGGCAAGCAGACCGTGAAAAAGCTCATGGCGCACGGCGCATCCACCAACAGCCTTGAACTGTCCGGGGATACCAAACTCTTTGACCGGGTAGCCCGGAAGTGGAATGTGGACTATGCCTTTTATCAGACTGAACCGGGGAAATACCTGCTGTTCTTCAAATCCGGGCAGGCGGACGCTATGACCGCCTGCTTTTCGGAATACTCCCGCAAGGTGCTGGATAAGGCCAAGTCCCGCCAGCCCACGATCCCCGAACAGATGAAGCAGGCGGAACAGCAGCTTGCCAAGGAAAAGCCGCCCAAGGAGCATATCAAGGAGGTGTCGCATGACAGATAAGCTCCGTAAATATGTGCTGCCCAACATTCCCTATGTGTTCATCGGTTGGGTGTTCCTCAAGCTGGGGACGGCCTACCGTCTGGCGGCGGGGGCAGGCTTCGGGGAAAAGCTACTGGGACTGGGGCAGACCGTCGGCGCGGCCTTTGCCGATTTCGCCCCCGGCCTTGCTCCCTTTGACTGGCTGGTGGGCATTGTGGGGGCAGTGGCGTTCCGCCTGCTGATCTACTTCAAAAGCAAGAACGCCAAGAAATACCGCCGGGATGCGGAGTACGGCAGCGCCCGCTGGAGTGCATAATTTTAAGTGTAAA